>Ga0308171_1000794_pt1 | contig 54074 bp, 46 predicted proteins | sample PhyGR1_FD_202135 | JGI IMG/M metagenome (GOLD analysis project Ga0308171, IMG submission 202135) | Phyllosphere microbial communities from UC Gill Tract Community Farm, Albany, California, United States - DLSLSG.R1 | ecosystem: Host-associated > Plants > Phyllosphere > Unclassified | place: USA... | reverse complement strand
CTGCACGGCGACGTCACCGGCAGGGTTGAGCACGACCGCGTCGCATCCCCCCAGCATGGCCAGGAGGGGCAAGGCGGCCCAGCGAAGAGGGCGCAGGCGCGCAAGGCTCGACGAATGAGACATATGCCATGGGCCGCTACGCCTTTGCTGCACGTGCGCACATTGGACAGTTTGTCCAATCCCCGTGGTCGATCGAAAGGCGCATAGGCACAGGAGAATGGCGGTCATGCGCGGTCTTTTTGCACTGCAACCGACCTGCCTCAATAACTTGGAAGAAGTCAGGACTGGCAGCCGATGAGCGCAGAGTTAACCGCATCGACCTCGACGCCCCTTGAGCGGGACGCGCGGCTGGTCAATGCCCGCGATCCGCACCATGTCGCGCCGGGCGATATCGCCATCGGCGTTATTATCGGACGTACGTCGGAGTTCTTCGACTTCTTCGTGTACGCCATCGCCTCGGTGCTGGTGTTCCCGTCGCTGATCTTTCCCTATGTCGACGCGCTGACCGGTACGCTCTATTCGTTCGCATTATTCTCGCTGGCGTTCATCGCGCGCCCGATCGGCACCTTCATCTTCATGGCGGTCGACCGCAGCCTCGGTCGCGGGGTCAAGCTGACCATCGCGCTGTTCCTGCTCGGCGGGTCGACCATGGCGATCGCCTTCCTGCCCGGTTATCAGCAGATCGGGACATCGGCGGCGGTACTGCTCGGCATATTCCGCATCATGCAGGGCCTGGCGCTGGGCGGCGCCTGGGACGGCCTGCCCTCGCTCCTGTCGCTGAACGCGCCGGAACGCCGTCGCGGCTGGTATGCGATGATCCCGCAGCTGGGCGCACCGCTCGGCCTGCTGGTCGCGAACGGTCTGTTCGCCTTCTTCCTGACGACGCTGAGCACCGCCGACTTCCTCGACTGGGGCTGGCGCTATCCGTTCTTCGTGGCCTTCGCGATCAACGTGGTGGCGCTTTTCGCCCGCCTGCGCATCGTGGCCACGCCGGAGTTCCAGCGCCTGTTCGAGACCCGCGAGCTTCAGCCCGCACCCGTCGGCGAGACGATGCGCACCGAAGGTCGCACCGTCCTGCTGGGCGCTTTCGCCCCTCTCGCCAGCTTCGCGATGTTCCACATCGTCACCGTCTTCCCGTTGTCCTGGGTCGTGCTGTTCAATCGGGAAAAGCCGCAGGACTTCATGATGATCGAGATCATCGGCAGCATCGTCGGCGTTCTCGCGATCCTGGCCTCGGGCAAGATCGCCGACCGCGTCGGTCGCCGCACCCTGCTGGGCGCGTCGGCCGCAGCGATCGCCGCGTATGCCGGTTTCGCGCCGCAGTTGCTGGATCAGGGCGGCATGGGTGAGACGGTCTATATCGTCCTGGGCTTCCTGCTGCTGGGTCTGGCCTTCGGCCAGTCGTCGGGCGTCATCAACTCGGGCTTCTCGCCGCTGCGTCGCTATACGGGCGCGGCGATCACCTCGGACCTCGCATGGCTGCTGGGCGCGGGCTTCGCGCCGCTCGCCGCGCTGCTGCTGTCGAGCAATTTCGGCCTGCTTTCGGTCGGTGTCTACCTGCTCTCGGGCGCCGTCGCCACGCTGGCCGCGCTGGGGATCAACAAGGAACTCGCCAAGCGCGCGTCCTGATAGTCCTTCCGGTCCTGTTTTCAAGGCGGCCGGTGGAGCGATCCACCGGCCGTTTTGCTTTGCCCGCTGCGCTCCCTACATTCCCGATAGAACAGCAAAGATCGGGAGTTGAGCCGAATGAAGAGCAACTGGCGCAAGGTCGCGATGGCCGTCGCGGGTTCGGCGTTCGCGATGGTGGCGGGTGTGGCCGACGCGCGGGTGCCGGCGGGGATCTGGGCCAACCCCTCCAAGACCGTGCAGGTTCGCTTCGCCCCCTGCGGACGGGGGCGGGATGCGCAACTCATGTGCGGGACCGTCGTCTGGGCAAGCGAGCAGGCGAAAGCCGACGCGGCGCGCGGCGGCACGGATCGCCTGATCGGCACGCAGTTGTTCGCCGATTTCGAGGAAGAGGAACCCGGCCGCTGGGCGGGCACCGTCTTCATCCCGGATATCGGTCGCGAGGTAGAGGGCACCATCACCCAGGTCGACGCCCGCACCCTGGTCGGCGAGGGCTGCCTCTTCGGTCGGCTGGGATGCCGGGAACAGCGCTGGCAGCGCGTCAAATGACGGCGGTCATGGAACCGGAACCCATCTGCCGCGTCCCGAACGGCAGGCAATAGGGAAGGAACGCCATGGCTGACGATGCACTGACGATTATCAAGGATACGGTCGAGGACAATGTCTCCGATCGCCAGGTCGAGTTCGTGGGCGAGATGGAGGGCGAGGAATATCAGTTCGCCGTTCAATATGATCTGCTCGAAGCGCTGAGCGGCGATGTGCCCGATGGCGATGCGATCGAAATGTTCGAGCGCTATTCGGACGACATTCTGGACGCGGCGCTGACCGCACTGGGCCGCGACATGGAGCAGTCGCTGGTGGTCGTCAGCGAGAACGATCTCGACTGACGCGATCAACCGCCGAACAGGCGGTCGATCTGCTGCGCAAGTTCGGCCAGCGTGTAGGGCTTGCGCAGCAGAGCGAAGCCGTGGCTCCCCTCATCGGCGATGACCTGGCTATAGCCGCTCGTCAGAAGGATACGCAGCCTGGGGTGGAGGCGGCTGATCTCATGGGCGAAGTCGATCCCCGACTGACCCGGCATCATCACATCCGAAAAAACGAGGTCGAAGCGCTCGGCATCGCGGTTCAATTCCTCCAGCGCCGCCGCCGCATTGGTCGCGATCACCGTGCGACAGCCGAGCGTCTGCAGCGCCTCCACGGCGAAATGCCCGACCTCGACATTGTCCTCGACCACCAGCACGCAGCATTCGGTTCGCGACGGAGCACCCGGCAAGGCGGCGTGACTGTCCGCAACCGGCTGGCCGTCGATCTGCGGCAGCAGGAGGGTGAAGGTCGCGCCCTTGCCGGGTGTGCTCGCCACCTGGACATCGCCGCCCGACTGGCGTGCGAAACCGAAAACCTGACTAAGCCCCAGCCCGGTTCCGGCCCCGAGTTTCTTGGTCGTGAAGAAGGGCTCGAAAATCTGCTCCAGCCGCTCGGGCGGAATGCCTTCGCCGGTGTCGGAGATGGCGATCCGCACCTGCGCCTTGCCGTGCGCATCCCGCTGCGAGCGGACGGATATGGTCAGCCTCCCCTGCCCCGCCATCGCGTCGCGCGCATTGACCGCCATGTTGACGATCGCGGTGTCGAGCTGGCTGCGGTCGACGTGCGCATGGCAGGGTGTCGCGGGCAGATCGATGTCGAGTTGGACGCCGGGGCCCGACAGCGTCGTGATCATGTCGGTCAGGGTGGTGATGCTGGCGCCGACGTCCACGATCTCCGGGGTCAGCGGTTGCCGCCGGGCGAAGGCGAGCAGTTGCGCGGTCAGCTTGGCGGCGCGGTCCGCCGCATCGGCGATCGCGTCCATGTGGCGCTGACGACGCTCGGCGGGGAATTCGGGCCGGCGGATGAGATCGATCGAGCCCCGGATGACGGTCAACAGATTGTTGAAGTCGTGCGCGACACTGCCGGTCAGTTGTCCGATCGCCTCCAGCTTCTGCGCCTGGCGTAACTGTTCCTCCGTCGCGCGCAGAGCCTCTTCGGCCATCTTCTGCTGGGTGATATGGCGGCCCACCGCGAAGACTTCGTACGCGCTCGCCGCTCCGACCCAGGCGATCCATTCGTCATGGCCATCGGCGTGGCGCATCCGCAATTCGATACGCGAACTGGCCTCGGTCAGCGACGTCGCCAGGGCCGCGCGGGCCGCGACGACGTCGTCCGGGTGGATGAAAGTCATGACCGATCGCCCGATCAGGTCGCCGACATCATAGCCCAGGATGGTGTGCCACGCCGGATTGATCCGGTGGATGACGCCATCGAAATCGATCACCGCCAACAGGTCGGGCGACACGTCCCACATCCGGTCGCGCTCGGCGGTACGTTCGACGATCCGCTGCTCCAGCGTCACGTTCAGCGCGCGCAATTCCTCCAGCGCATAGGACAATTGCATCTGGCTTTCGCGCAGGGCGGCATCGGCATGGACGCGGGCGGTCGTCTCGTTTGTGAAGATGAACAGCCCGGCGACCTTCCCCATGCCGTCCAGCACGCGCGAATAGGAGAAGGTCCAGAAAGTGTGCGCCTCGCCCCGATCGGTGTCGAGCTTCCAGGGCAGATCGACGAAGCGCTGCGTCTGCCCGGCGAGCGCCGCGTCGATGATCGGTCGCGCCTGTTCCAGCGCGTCCGCCCACACCTCATCGAACCGCGCGCCCATCGCCCAGGACAGACGCGGCCCGAGCAGCGGGAAATAGGTTTCGTTGAAGAAGAAATGCAGGTCAGGGCCCCAGGCCAGGATCATCGATTCCGGGGAATTGAGGACCAGGCTGATCGCCACCCGGAACGCCTCCGGCCATTCCTGCGGCGGCCCCAGGGGGTGGCCGGTCCAGTCCCGCGCCAGGATCAGGCGCGTCGCCTCACCCCCTCCCTCCAGAAAGGCAAGCTGCGGATCGAGCGGGAGCGCGTTCATCGTCATGCTGCTAGCAAGTCGAAACCGGGTTCGCCACCATAGTCCGGCAATTCCCAGCGCCTTAAAGTTCTTCGCCCGCCAGTGTCGCGGCGGCCTGAATAACCGCCAAATGGGTCAGACCCTGCGGCATGTTGCCCAGATAATGACCGGTTTTCGGATCGATCATTTCCGCATAGAGCCCGCATCCCCGGCTATCGAGCGCTTCGGTCGCGGCGTCGAACGCCTTTTGCGCCGCCTCCGTCTGTCCCATCATCGCCCGCGCCTCGATCATCCAGAAGGTGCAGGCGAGGAAGCAGCCTTCCTCCTTGTGCATGCCGGAGTAGCGATAGTGGAAGGCCCCCTCCGCCAGTTCGCGGTCCAGTGCATCCAGCGTCCGCGACAGCCGATCCTGCCCGTCGAAACGAAACCGCACCGCGAGCGCCAGGCTGGCGTCCAGCGCATCGCTGTCGGGATGCATCAGATAGGCGCCGCGCTTCTCCGACCAGCAATGCTCGCCGATCCATTGCTCGATCCGGTCGCGCTCGCGTGCCCAGCGGTCGCGGCAGGTCGTCGGGATCTGCCCCTCATCAGCCAGCTCGACCGCGCGGGCCAGCGCCTGCCAGCAACTGATCTTCGACATGGTGTAATGGCGCGCCTCGGGCAATTCCCAGATGCCCGCATCCGGCAGCCGCCAGCGATCGGCGCAGCTGTCCGCCAGATGCGACAGCGTCTCGGCACTGGAGGTGTCGAGGAAATTGCCGCACGCGACGAAGCGGCTCGCCGTCTCGAAGATATCGCCATAGATGCCGTGCTGATGCTGGCCGCCCGCCAGATTGCCGACGCGCACCGGGCGGGAGTGACGATAGCCGCTCACCGCGATCTCGCGTTCGGGCGGAACGGGCTGGCCCTTCAGCGTGTAGCAGACCTGCGGATCGCCTTCGCCCAGCCGCTTGAGCAGCCAGGTGAAAGCGGCCTTGGCCTCGCCATGCGCGCCGATGCGCAGGAAGGCCTTGATCGTGTAGCCCGCATCGCGGACCCAGGCGTAGCGATAATCGTAATTCTTCGCGCCCCCGATCCCTTCGGGCAGCGAGGTGGTCGCCGCCGCCGTGATCGCGCCGGTCGGTGAATAAAGCAGCAGCTTGAGCGCCAGCGCGTTGCGCAGGATGCGGTCGCGGTGCTTCTCCGGCACCGTAAGGTTCTCCGACCATTGCCGCCATTCGAAATCGGACAGGTCTATCCGGCCGTCGATCTGCTCGATGTCCTGGCAGACCAGCGGTTCGTCCTCGCCCGCGATGATCGCGATCCGCGCCCGGTCGCCTGGTCCGACCGCGGCGGTGCCCGTGACCAGCCCATCCTCGACATGATCGATCGTCACATGCGAACAGTGGCGGAATACTCCCAGCACCCGGTCGACATGGAAGACGTTGTGGCCCCCGGCGGGCGCGAAATAGGGGCTGACCGTGTCGGCGCGGCGGCTGAAGCGCAGGGTGATGGCGAAGCGGACATGACCGTCCAGCCCCTCCACCCGCCGCGCCAGTTCTGCCCAGGGCAGCCGTCCGGCGGGGCCGCTGTTGATCGACTCGACCAGCTTGGCCCGGCCGCTCGCCGTCGTGAAGATCGTCTCCAGCACGTTGCTGCTCGGGCGATAGGCGCGCTCGACGGTGAAGGGCTCGACGGGTGTGATCGAGAAGCGGCCGCCCCGCTCCCCATCGACCAGCCTGTCGAACAGCGGCGCGGAATCCATATTGGGAACGCACCACCAGTCGATCGATCCATCCGCCCCGCTCAACGCGACGCTGCGCCCGTCCCCCATCGCGGCGTAATTTTCGAGATCCAGAAACCCGTCGGCGTCGCGGAGCGGATCGGCATGCTGATCGGGCAAGGTCACGTCGGCGCAAGCTCCGCAAATGTCGGGAATGATGCAGGTTAGGTCGTGGAAACTCGTCAGACGCGTTAAATCTCCGTGGGACCTTCCCGGCATTGGCGCGTTGCAGCACCCGAACCGTCATTTGGGAGTATCGGCATGAGCCTGGCATCGGCACTGGGATTCGGCACGAAGAAAATTCGCTACGCCATGGTGGGTGCGGGTGACATCACCCAGTCGGCGATGATGCCCGGCATCAGCCATACGGGCAATTCGGAGCTGACCGCGATCGTCACCGGCGACGCCGAGAAGGGCCGCCTGCTCGCCAAGAAATATGGCGTCGAGCATGTCTATTCCTATGACGAGTTCGACAAGCTGCTGACCGCCAATGTCTGCGACGCGATCTATCTGGCAACGCCCAATTGGCGTCATGCCGAATTCGCCATCCCGGCGCTCGATGCCGGTATCCATGTGCTGTGCGAAAAGCCGCTGGAGATTTCGGTCGAGAAGGCCCGGACCATCCAGGATGCGGAGCGTCGGTCGAAGGCGAAGCTGATGACCGCTTATCGCCTGCATTTCGAACCCGGCACGCTGGATGCGATCGAGAAGATCCGCAACGGCGAACTGGGCGAACTGGTCGCCTTCACCTCCTGCTTCGGACAGAAGCTGGACCCCGACAATCACCGCGCCAAGCACGGGCTGGAGGCGGGGCCCCTGTTCGACATGGCCCCCTACCCGATCAACGCCATCCGCTATCTGTTCGGTGCCGAGCCGGTCGCGGTCGAGAGCGCCGTCGCCACGCGCCAGCCGAGCGCCGGGCTGGGCGATCTGGACGACACCTTCGCCGTCGTGCTGCGCATGCCCGGCGACAAGCTGGCCAGCTTCACCGTCAGCTATGCGATGAACAATGTCGACAGCCTGATCGTGGCGGGGATGAAGGGTTCGATCCATATGAGCCCGGCCTATGGCTTCCAGGCCCCGATCGAGCACGACGTCACCATCGGCGACAAGCAGAGCCATGAGACGTTCAAGCACACCGACCATTTCGGCGGCGAGATGCGCTATTTCTCCGACTGCATCCTGAACGATCGCGACCCCGAGCCGGATGCGGAAGAAGGCCTGTCGGACCTGCGCGTCATCGAGGGGATCGTGAAGGCGATGCAGACCGGCCAGCGCGTCGAGCTGCCCCCCTTCACCCGCACCCGCCGCATCGACACGGCCAGCCAGCGCCAGACCCTGTCGGCGGTCAGTGCGCCCGAGCCGGTGAAGGCCAAATCCCCAACCGGCTCGAATTGATCGGAATCAAGCCGATTTCGACGGAGCGGAACGGCGATATCAATCGTTACGCTCGCGATGACACATAGTGTGTCGGGTTAGGGAGATGACGGTGGAAGATCGGGAAGAGCAGCTTCGCCAGCGGGCCTATGGTATCTGGCAGGCCGAAGGCGAGCCCCATGGGCGCGATCGCGAGCATTGGGAAATGGCCGAACGCGACCTCACCCCTGCTCCGTCCGAAGCGTCCGACACGCCCGAGGTGGTGACGGAGGACGCCCCGAAGCCCGCCCAAAAGCCGGCCCCGTCGCGTCGGAAGAAGGCGGAGCCTGCCGCCATATCCGAACCCTCTTCCGAGGCGGAGGCATCCGCCAAGCCGAAAGCGCGCAAGCCCCGCACCACCAAGACGGGCTGACCGGATGCCCCGATGGCGATGTGATCCGCCGTCGGGGTACTCCCCCATGTTTCCCGCAATCCTGCCGTGTTGACCTGTCGCATAGTCGTTCGACTTTTGCCGGAGACCTTCCTTGACCGCATTGCCCGACCAGATTCTTCCCGGCTCGCCGCACCCGCTGGGCGCCACCTTTGATGGTGAGGGCGTCAACTTCGCCGTCTTCTCGGCCAATGCCGACCGCATCGAGCTTTGCGTATTCGACCCGCAAGGCAAGCGGGAGTTGAAACGCTATACGCTGCCTGAATGCACCGACGAGATATGGCATGGCTATCTGCCCGATGTCGGGCCGGGCCTGCTCTACGGCTACCGCGCCCATGGCCCCTACGAGCCGGAGGCCGGGCATCGCTTCAATCCCAACAAGCTGTTGCTCGACCCCTATGCGCGCAAGCTGCATGGCGAGATCAAGTGGACCGATGCGCTGCACGGCTATCAAATCCGCTCCAAGAAGGAGGATCTGAGCTTCGACAAGCGCGACAGCGCCGCCGCCATGCCCAAGGCGGTGGTGGTGGACGACCATTTCGACTGGTCGCGCGACGTGAAGCCCAACACGCTCTGGTCGGAAACCGTCATCTACGAGGCCCATGTGAAGGGCCTGACCAAGCTGATGGAGCTGGTCCCCCCGCGTGAGCGCGGCACCTATGCGGGGCTCGGCCATCCGGCGGTGATCAAGCATCTGAAGCGGATCGGCGTGACCGCGATCGAACTCCTCCCGATCCACAGCTTCACCCAGGACCGGTTCCTTCAGGAAAAGGGGCTGCGCAATTACTGGGGCTACAACACCCTCGGCTTCTTTGCGCCCGAGCAGGCCTATTTCGCGACCGATACCCAGGACGAGTTGCGCCGCGCGGTGCACAAGCTGCACAAGGCGGGGATCGAAGTGATCCTCGACGTCGTCTACAACCATACTTGCGAGGGATCGGAAAAGGGCCCGACCCTGTCCTGGCGCGGGCTGGACAATGCCAGCTATTACCGGCTGGTCCAGGATCAGCCGCGCTATACGATCAACGACACCGGCACCGGCAACACGTTGAACCTGTCCAAGGCGCGGGTGATCCAGATGGTGGCGGACTCGCTGCGCTATTGGGCGACCAGCTTCGGGGTGGATGGCTTCCGCTTCGACCTGGGACTGACGCTGGGGCGCGAGGCGGACGGCTTCGATCCGGGTTCGGCCTTTTTCGACGTGCTGCGCCAGGATCCGGTGCTGGGTCGGCTGAAGCTGCTGACCGAGCCATGGGACGTGGGCCCCGGCGGCTATCAGCTCGGCAATTTCCCGCCCGGTTTCTCCGAGTGGAACGACAAATATCGCGATACGGTGCGCAAATTCTGGCGTGGCGACCCCGGTCAGCGGGGCGAGCTGGCGGCGCGTCTGTCGGGTTCGGGCGACCTGTTCGACCGGCGTGCGCGGCGTCCCTGGGCCAGTCTCAACATGCTCGCCGCGCATGACGGCTTCACCCTTGCGGACACCGTGATGTACGAGGAACGGCACAACGAGGCGAACAAGGAAGACAATCGCGACGGCCATTCGGAGAATTACTCGCGCAACTGGGGCGCGGAAGGGCCGACCGAGGACGAGAGCATCAACGCCGCGCGCGGTCGGGTGATGCGATCGATGATGACGACCCTCTTCGCCTCGCTGGGTACGCCGATGATCGTGGCGGGCGACGAGTTCGGCCGGACGCAGCAGGGCAACAACAACGCCTATTGCCAGGACAACGAGATCAGCTGGCTCGACTGGAAGGCCGCCGCGTCGGAAGAGGGTGAGGCGATGATCGCCTTCACCGCGCGGCTGGCCGACCTGCGCCGCCGCTATCAGGTGCTGCGTGCGCCGCAATTCCTGTATGGGCAGGATACGCCGGGCCATGGCATCAACGATATCGAATGGTGGGACGAGCGCGGCGAGCAGTTGAGCGCCGAGGACTGGGACAATCCCGAGGGTCGCGCGCTGATGATGCGCCGCGCCGCCGCGACCGAGGACGGCGCGGTGGAGGCGGTATCGCTGTTGCTCAACGCCTCGCCCGATCCGATCACCTTCACCCTGCCCCCGCCCCATGTCTCGCGCACCGTCCTGATCGACAGCGCCAAGCCCGAACAGGGCGAGGTCGAGATCGAGGACAGCTATGAGGTCGGGCCGCAGAGCGCGGTCCTGATCACCTGGCGGGACGTGGTGTCGGCATGACGCATTGGGGCCCCGAACTGCGCGACCGCGCGGATACCCGGTTCCGCCTCTGGGCGCCGGATCGGGACGCGGTGACGCTGGAGATCGACGGCGCTCCATCGGTGCCGATGACCCGCGACGGCGAGGGCTGGTTCACCACCGAGGCCCCCGCCGGACCGGGCAGCCGATACCGCTTTCGGCTGGACGCCGATCTCGCGGTGCCCGATCCGGCTTCACGCCTCCAGTCGGGCGGCGTCCATGGCTGGAGCGTGGTGGTGGACCCCGGCTTCGCCTGGAGCGCGACCGAATGGCGCGGGCGGCCGTGGGAAGAGACCGTGCTGCTGGAGGTGCATGCGGGCACGCTGGGCGGCTTCGCGGGTATCCGCGAGCAGCTCCCCGCCATCGCCGCGTCGGGGATCACCGCGATCGAACTGATGCCGATCAACGCCTTCGGTGGAACCCGCAACTGGGGTTATGACGGCGTCCTGCCCTATGCCGTGGCGGAATCCTATGGCTCGCCGGCGGAACTGAAGACGCTGGTCGATACCGCCCATGGCCTGGGGCTCTCCGTCTTCCTCGACGTGGTGTATAATCACTTCGGCCCGGACGGGAATTACCTGAACGCCTATGCCGGGGCCTTCTTCCATCCCGAGGTCGACACCCCCTGGGGCGGCGCGGTGGCGGTGGATGCCGATCCGGTGCACCGGTTCTTCGTCGACAACGCCCTGATGTGGCTGCGCGACTATCGGATCGACGGGCTGCGCTTCGACGCCGTCCATGCCATCGCCAATGACGGTTTTCTCGACCGGATGGCGAGCGAGATCCGCGCGGCCCTGCCCGAACGCTGCGTCCATCTCGTCCTGGAGAACGAGAAGAACGATGCCGAACGATTGGAGCCAGGCCGCTATGACGCACAATGGAACGACGATTTCCACAATGTCCTGCATGTCCTGCTGACGGGTGAAACCAGCGCCTATTATGGCGATTTTGCCGAACGCCCCGCCGAACGGCTCGCGCGCTGTTTGAAGGAAGGGTTCATCTATCAGGGCGAAGGGTCGCCCAATCATGACGGCGCGCCCCGCGGCAAGCCGTCCGGCCATCTGCCGAGCACGGCCTTCGTCGCCTTTCTGCAAAATCACGATCAGGTCGGCAACCGCGCCATGGGCGAGCGGCTGATCCACCTGACCGGTCGCGACAAGCTGCGCGCCGCGACCGCGTTGCTGCTTCTCGGCCCGCAAATCCCGCTGCTGTTCATGGGCGAGGATGAGGGCAGCGAGAGCCCCTTCCTGTTCTTCACCGACTTTCACGATGAGCTGGCCGATGCGGTGCGCGAAGGCCGCCGTCGCGAATTCGCCAAGTTCGACGCCTTCGCCGACGAGGAAGCGCGTAAGCGTATTCCCGATCCCAATGCCGCCGCGACCTTCGAGGCTTCGATCCCCAAGCCCGGCCCCGCCGCCGGGGAATGGCGCGCGCTGTATCGCGAGTTGCTGAGCCTGCGCCGGACGCACATCGTCCCCCGCCTGAAGGGCGCGGTCGGGCTGTCGGCGGAGGTGCGGGGCGATGCGGGCGTCAAGGCACGCTGGCGGATGGCCGATGGTGCAACGCTGACCATCGCGATCGACTTGAGCGATGCGCCCACGCTGCCTGAGGGGGAAGAGGGCAACCTGATCTATCGTGAGGGCGATCGGTTCACCGCCTGGATCGCGACATGAGCGATCTCCACGCCCGCTCCGAAGCCGCCGGACTGTCGCTGCAATGGCAGGATGCCAAGGGAAAGACGCAAACGGTATCCGATGAAGTGCTGACGGCCATTCTCGAACGGCTGGATATCGATACGGGCGAGCCGACCTTCCTGTCCGGGGATGTCGGGCAGCAACTGACCCTTCCCCATGGCTGGACGGCTGGCCCCGCGCGACTGACGCTGGAAACCGGCGAAACCCTGTCGGTCACCTTGACCGGGGACGGCGGGGATGTCCGCCTGCCTGCCCAGACCCTATCGGGCTATCATCGGCTGGAGCAGGACGGGCGGAAGGTGACGCTCGCCATTGCCCCGCCGCGATGCCCGGCACCGCCAGCCGGGCGCCATTGGGGCAGCGCGGTCCAGATACCGTCCTTGCGCGAAGGCGGCGGCGCTTATGGCGATTTCGCCAGCCTGGCCACCGCCGCCTCGGCTCTGGGAGAAGCCGGAGCCGCCGCGCTGGCGATCAGTCCGGTCCACGCGCTGTTCCCGGCGGACGCGAGCCGTTTCAGCCCCTATGCCCCTTCCAGCCGCCTGTTCCGCAACATCTGGCTCGCTCCGGCGGGGGAACCTGTGGCGCAGGAGGACGAACTGATCGACTGGGCCAGCGCCGCGCCCGATCGGATGCGGGATTTGCGGCTGGCCTATGATCGGCTTTCCGAAGTCGAGCAGCGGGCGTTCGCCGACTGGCGCGAGGGGGCCGGAGAAAGGCTGGAAGCCCAGGCCCGCTATGACGCGCTCCACGCCTATTTCCACCAGCGGGACCGCGCCGCCGGATGGCCCGATTGGCCGAGCGCCTACCATGATCCCGCCGGCGACGCGGTTGCACGGTTTGCCGCCGAGCATCAGGACGCGATCCGCTTTCATGCCTTCGCGCAGTGGCATGCCGACCGTGCGTTGCAGGCCGCTTCGGATGCCGCGCGAGCGAGCGGCATGGCGATCGGCCTGATCGCCGACCTCGCCATCGGCGTGGCTGGCAACGGGGCCGATGGCTGGAGCCGACCGCAGGATCTGCTGACCGGCCTGTCGATCGGCGCGCCGCCCGACCCGCTGGGCCCGAACGGACAGAATTGGGGGATCACCGCCCTCTCCCCCTTCGCGCTGCGCCGACAGGGTTTCGCTCCGTTCATCCAGACCCTTCGTGCCGTCTTCGCCCATGCGGGCGGGGTGCGGATCGATCATGCGCTGGGGCTGTGCCGCCTGTGGGTGGTGCCGGATGGCGCCCCCGCCGATCAGGGCACCTATCTGGCAATGCCCTTCGCCGACATGCTGCGCATCCTGAAGATCGAGGCGCACCGGGCCAATGACGGGCGCGGGGCGATCGTGATCGGAGAAGATTTAGGCACCGTACCTCCGGGCTTTCGCGATGTGATGGCGGACGCCGGGATGCTGGGAATGCGCGTCCTTCCGTTCGAGCGGGACGAGGATGGCGCCTTCACGCCGCCCGAGCGCTGGGACGAACAGGCGATCGCGATGACCGCGACGCACGACATTCCGACCGTCGCAGGATGGTGGCAGGGGCGCGATCTGGAATGGCGCGCGCAAATCGCCGGGCAGCCCGTCGCGCCCGAGGATACCCAGACTCGTGCCGAGGAACGGACGGCGCTTTGGCAGAGCCTCGGCAAAGGTGAACCCGAGCCGATGAACCCCATTCCGGTCGTGGAGGCAGCCGTGCGCGGCGTGGCTTCGACGCCTTGCCCGCTCGCTATCGTTCCGATCGAGGACCTGTTGGGCCTGGACGAGCAACCCAATCTGCCCGGCACCACGGACGAGCATCCCAATTGGCGCCGCCGCCTGCCAAGTGAACTGGCCCCCGCTCTCCGCGATCCCGCCGTGTCGCGTCGGATCGCAATTCTCAACGCCCGCTGACCGGCCTCTCGCTCAAAAGGACTGCGCCCATGACCCCGCGCGCCACATACCGCTTTCAGTTTCACAAGGGCTTCCCCTTTGCCGAAGCAGAGGCGCTGATCCCCTATCTCGACCGGCTGGGGATCAGCCATGTCTATGCCTCGCCGATCACCACGGCGGCGGCGGGATCGATGCATGGCTATGACGTGATCGACCCGACCCGGATCAACCCCGAAATGGGCGGCGAAGCGGCATTCCGCAGCCTGGCCGAAGCGGCGCGTCGGCACGGGATGGGCGTCATCATCGATATCGTCCCCAACCATATGGGCGTCGCGGGCGGCGGCAATCGCTGGTGGAACGACGTGCTGACCCATGGCCAGGCCAGCCGCTATGGGCGCTTCTTCGACATCGACTGGTCGCGCAAGCTGGTCCTGCCGATCCTGGGGGAGCCGCTGAGCAAGGTGATCGCGGACGGCCAGATCGCCGTCGAGCGCCGGGAGGGTCGTGCGGAGGTCGTCGCTTATGGCGAACACCGCCTGCCGATCCGCGACGAGGATCAGGACGGGGCCGAGACCATCGCCCTGCCCGAACTGCTCGACCGGCAGCATTACCGCCTTGCGTCATGGCGCGTGTCCAACGACGAGCTGAACTGGCGGCGCTTCTTCACCATCAACGATCTCGCCGGGCTGCGCGTCGAGGACGATGCGGTCTTCGAGGAAACGCATGCGCTGTATTTCCGCCTATATCAGGAAGGGCTGATCGACGGCGTTCGGATCGACCATGTCGATGGGCTGACCGATCCCATCGGCTATTGCCGCAAGCTCCGCGCGCGCTTCGATGCCATCGCCCGCGATGACGGCAACCGCGCCTATATCGTGGTGGAGAAGATCCTCGCCGCCGATGAAGCGATGGGCAGGGACTGGGGCGTCGACGGCACCAGCGGCTATGACTTCATGGAAGAGGTCGCCGCGCTGCTCCACGCCCCTGAGGGGACCCGTCCGCTGGGCGAGCTATGGGCCCAGTTGAGCGGTCGTTCGGTCGAATTCGGGCCGGAGGAATTGCAGGCACGCCAGGACCTGTCGTCCTGGCAATTCGCGGGGCAGTTGGACCAGTGTGTCGCCGCCTTTGCAAAGCTTCTCGCCTCGGCGCCCGAGCTTGAAGGGGCGATCACCACCGCGATGCTGCGGCGCGCGATCGAGCGTTTGCTCTGGGTCTTTCCCGTCTATCGCACCTATGGCCCCGACGCGCCCAAAACCGACGAACCGATCCACGCCGAAGTTCGCCAGCGGGTCGTCCGCTTCGTGCCCCCGGGAGAAGCTTTCGTGGTGGACCGGATATTGGATTGGCTTTCCGGTGAGGGACCGGGCGACGAGGTCCTTCTGGGCGAAGCGGTACGGCGCTTTCAGCAACTGTCCGCCCCCATCGCGGCGAAGGCGGTCGAGGACACCGCTTTTTACCGCCATGCCATCCTGCTTTCGCGCAACGATGTCGGCTTCGATGCGGGCCGGTTGAGCCTGTCCGTCGCGGCGTTCCACGAACGCATGGCGGGTCGGGCCGAGCGCTTTCCCCATGCCATGCTGACCACGGCGACGCACGACCACAAGCGCGGTGAGGATGTCCGGGCGCGGCTCGCGGTGCTCAGCGCGATGCCCGACCAATGGCGCGAGCAGGTCAAGCTCTGGGAGCGACAGACCATGGCGCTGTCCGAAGGTGTCGACCCGGCGGATTGGTATATGCTGATCCAGACGCTGGTCGGTACTTGGCCCGAGCCCGACGACATGGCCGACTTTGCCGAGCGTATCGCCGCATGGCAGGAAAAGTCGCTGCGTGAGGCAAAACTCCGTTCGTCCTGGGAAGCGCCCGACAGCGACTATGAAGCGCGGTGCAACGCGCTGGCCAAGGCGCTGATCGAGGAAGATGCCGGAGCGGAATTTCGCGACGGGATGACGCGATTGCTGGCCGATATCGCACCGGCGGCGCAGGCCAACAGCCTGGTGCAGGTCGCCCTGCGCTACACGATGCCCGGTATTCCCGATTGCTATCAGGGCACCGAGTTCGCCGATCTGAGCCTGGTCGATCCCGACAATCGTCGTCCCGTCGACTATGCCGCGCGCGAGCGGGCGCTGGAGAGCAGGCGCGTTGCCAAGCAGGCGCTGATCGCCGACCTGCTTCGGCTGCGCCGCGCCGATCCCGACCTGTTCACGACCGGCTCCTACCATCCGCTGTCGATCACCGGACATGGCCGCGACCGGGCGATTGCCTTCGAGCGGCGGCAGGGCGGTACCAGCCTGCTCTGCGTCTTCGGCCTGCGACTGGCGGCCTTGATGGAGGCGGACGGCCGGATCGACTGGCGCGATACAGAGGTCGCGTTGCCCAAGGGGACCCGGCGTCTGGCGGAATTGCTGGGCGACGGGCCGGTCTGGTATGAACTGCGCCCCGCTTGACGATGGACGAGTTGCCCCCGGATTTCTATGCGCGCGACGTCGATGAGGTGGCGCGCGCGCTGATCGGGGTCACACTGACGGTCGGGGGCGTGGGCGGCCCGATCGTAGAGACAGAGGCCTATGACATGGCCGACCCCGCCTCGCACAGCTTCATCGGTCGGACCGCGCGCAACGCGGCGATGTTCGGCCCATCGGGTCATGCCTATGTCTATCGCATCTACGGCCTTCACCACTGCCTGAACATCGTCTGTGGCACACCGGGCAGCGCCGTACTGATCCGTGCGATCGAACCGCGTCAGGGCATGGACGCGATGCAGGCGCGGCGGGGTGCGCGGATCGCGCCCCGGCTGCTTTGCGCGGGACCGGGGCGGCTATGCTCCGCCCTGGCGATCGACCGCGATCTCGACGGCTTGTCGCTGACGTCGCCGCCTTTCCTTTTGACCCAAGCACCCGGGCAGCCCGATATCGTCAGCGGCCCCCGCATCGGCATCTCGCAGGCGGCGGACCGGGAACGACGCTATGGGGAGAAGCATTCGCCTTGGCTCAGCCGTCCCTTTCCTAACGAAAGTGCCGCGTCGCAGCATAGATGAGTACGATGTTCGACCGCAGTGCACAAACTAATTTCCTTGATCTTGACCGTATTTCGACACAGCCTCTTGTCATAACAAGAAAAGGGCGAGTCGATGGAGTGGATCAAGGTCCTGGCGGTTGTCGCCATGGTCTATGGCATTTGGGCGGCCTATCGTTCGCTGGGCGCTCCTGTTCGTCATGACGGTGCCCGTTATTTTCGCCAGCCGGATGGTAGTTTCCGCCGGTGGTATGGCGGCCGGCGCTTTAGCGCTTCGGAAGTCGGAATGCCTGATCAGGGCTGATTGTCCGCCGGTCAGCTACTGTACACATCCGCCGGGTTAGGGGATGGTCGTTGCGGCCCGATCTTCGGGTCGATCGAGGACTTCGGCCTTCATGTTTGCCAATCCGGGCGTTCCCCTGCCCCTGGTCATCATTGTCATTGCGGTCGTCGCCGCCGGTATTCTGGCACGGCGGGTGCCGATCTTGCGGGTGGCGATCAGTCTGGTCAGCTGGGTGCTGCTGGCGGGCCTGTTGTTCGTCGTGCTGCAACAGCGCGAGCAGTTCGATCCCTATATCCAGCGCGCGATGCAGATCCTGAATCTCCAGGACCAAAGCGTCGTTGGCGACACGGTGCGCATCCGCATGGCGCCCGACGGGCATTTCTGGGCACGGGTGACGATCGACGGCGTCACCCGCCGGATGCTGGTCGATAGCGGCGCAACCCTGACCGCGCTGTCGGCCGACACCGCGCGTGCGGCGGGGCTTCGTCCCGCCGCGCCGGTCTTTCCGGTGATGCTGAACACCGCGAACGGGATGATCCGGGCGCAGACGGCACGTGTCCAGTCGTTGCGTATCGGTACGATCCGTGCGGACAATGTGCCGGTCGTCGTGTCGGCGGCCTTCGGCGAGACCGATGTGCTGGGCATGAACTTCCTATCCCGGCTGAAGAGTTGGCGCGTCGAAGGCTCGACCCTGATCCTGGAGCCCCATCATCCCCAGCCGCCGGCCAAGCCATCATGACGTGTCGGCGGAAAGCTGATGGAGATCAACGTGATTGATGCTCCTGCCGATTGACTTGCGGATGTAGCTTTTTCATGCCCGAACCCATGACCACTCCCCTGTCGCGCATGCTGTCGCTCCCGCCGCAGCTCGACCGATATGTTGCCCAGGCCCTGGATGCGGGCGACTTTCCCAATGAGCAGGCCCTGCTGCGCGCCGCGATCGAGCGGCTGCGCATGGAAAGCGGCCCCGTCGACCCCAAGGGCTGGCTGATCGGCGGCGGCGAATGTGGGCAGCGAGTGCGCGACCATGACTGGTCGGCGACGCCGCTCGGTCCGATCTGCGGCTGGCCGGGCGAGTTGCGCACCACCGTCGCCAACATCGTCCATTCGCCGATCGCCAAGGTTCTGATGTGGGGCGATGCCCATGTCATGATCTACAATGACGCCTATCGCGCGATCGTGGGGCCGCGCCATCCCGCGGCCTTTGGCGGACTGGTGCCCGACGTCTGGCCCGAAATCTGGGACTGGAACCAAGCCATTCTGGACCGCGGCCTTCAGGGCGAGGACGTCGCCTATCGCGACCAGACCCTGACCGTCACGCGCGCGGGCGTCCAGGAAGAGGTGGTGTTCGACCTTTATTACACCCCGGTCTATGTCGAGCGGAATTCGGTCGGCGGAGTGATGTGCACCGTCGTCGAGAATACCGGGCGGGTCGCGGCGGAGCGCCGCCTGGCCGAGAGCGAGGCGGAGTTGCGGGTCATCACCGATTCGCTTCCGATGCTGGTCGCCTTCGTCGACCGGGATCAGTGCTATCGCTTCGCCAACGACTATTACCGCGATTTCCTGGGGGTCGATCCCCACGCGATGATCGGGACCCGGATCAGCGATGTCCTGACCGAAGAGGATTATGCCGAGCGCCTGCCCCTGATCGAGCGCGCGCTGGCGGGCGAAGAGGTGGTGGCCGATGTCCATATCCACCACCGGGACGGCAGCCGTCGCCGGGCGGAAACCCGCTATCTCCCCCGGCGCGACGCGGATGGCAGCGTGGTCGGCTTCCATATCCTGGTGTTCGACGTCGATGAGCGGATGCGCCATGCGGACGCGATCGAGCGGAGCAATCGCCGCTTCCGCGCCGCGATGGACGCGGTGCACGGCGTGCTGTGGACCAACAGCGCGGATGGCCGGATGATCGGCGAGCAGCCCGGCTGGGCGGCGATCACCGGCCAGACGCCGGAGGAGTATCAGGGCTTCGGCTGGGCGAACGCGGTGCATCCCGATGACGCCGCCGCCACCGTCGCCGCCTGGAACGAGGCGGTCGCCGCCAAGGGCCAGTTCATCCACGAACATCGCGTCCGCCGTCACGACGGCGTCTGGCGCACCTATGCCATCCGTGCCCTGCCCATCATCGGCGCCGACGGCGAACTGATCGAGTGGGTCGGGGTCCATACCGACATCACCGAACAGCGCGCCGCCGAGCAGGCCCTGCGCGATCAGGCGAATGTGCTGGCGCGGCAGGTCCATCACCGCGAACGCGCCGAGGCACAACTCCGCCAGCTCAACGAGACGCTGGAAAGCCGCGTCATCGAAGAGATCGCCGAGCGCCGCCAGGCCGAGATGAAGCTCGCCCAGGCGCAGAAGATGGAGACGATCGGCAAGCTGACCGGCGGTGTCGCCCACGATTTCAACAACCTGCTTCAAGTCGTGTCGGGCAATCTCCAACTGCTCGGCAAGGACGTGGCGGGCAACGACCGCGCCGAACAGCGCGTCGCCAATGCCATGGCGGGCGTCTCGCGCGGGTCGAAGCTGGCGGCGCAGTTGCTCGCCTTCGGACGGCGGCAGGCGCTGGAACCCAAGGTCGTCAACGTCACCCGCTTCGTGCAGGGCATGGACGACATGCTCCGCCGCGCGATCGGCGAGGGCGTGGAGATCGAGACGATCGTCGGCGGCGGCCTGTGGAACACCTTCATCGATCCCAATCAGATCGAGAATGCGCTGCTGAACCTCGCGATCAACGCGCGCGACGCGATGAACGGCCAGGGCAAGCTGACCATCGAATTGAGCAACGCCCATCTCGACGACGATTACGCGCGCACCCATGACGAGGTGACGCCGGGCCAATATGTGATGCTGGCCGTGTCCGACACCGGCAGCGGCATGTCGGAGGAGATCATTCAGAAGGTCTTCGAGCCCTTCTTCTCGACCAAAAGCGAGGGCAAGGGATCGGGCCTGGGGCTGTCGATGGTCTATGGCTTCGTCAAACAGTCGGGTGGCCATGTAAAGATCTATTCCGAGATCGGCCATGGCACGACGATCAAGCTCTATCTGCCCCGTGCGATGGAGGCCGAGGACGTCGAGGTCGCGGTCGATACCGGCCCGATCACCGGCGGCTCCGAAACGGTGCTGGTGGTGGAGGACGATGCCGAGGTGCGCGGGACCGTGGTCGAGTTACTGTCGGACCTGGGTTACCGCGTGCTGAAGGCGGTGGATGCGCAGAGCGCGCTCAACGTCATCGAGAGCGGCATTCCGATCGACATCCTCTTCACCGATGTCGTCATGCCTGGCACGTTGAAAAGCCCTGAACTCGCCCGCAAGGCGCGCGAGCGGCTGCCCGATATCGCGGTCCTGTTCACCTCGGGCTATACCGAGAATTCGATCGTCCATGGCGGACGGCTGGACAAGGGCGTCGAGCTTCTCTCCAAGCCCTATACCCGTGAGGCGCTGGCGCGGAAATTCCGCCATGTGCTCGCCAATCAACGGCAGCGGCGCATGGCCCTACAAGGTAAGACACAGGACGCCGTCGCGCGGGATGCCAAGGCCACGGAAGAACCGACGCCGCGACCGCTGCATGACGGGCGGACGATCCTGCTGGTCGAGGATGACGATCTGATCCGCGCCAATACCGCGGAAACATTGCAGGAAGCGGGCTTCGTCGTGGTCCATGCGGTGACGGCGGAAGAGGCGATGACCGCGCTGCAAACCGCGCAGATCGACGTGCTGGTCACCGACCTGAACCTGCCGGGCGAATCGGGTATCGAACTCGCCAAGCGCTCGCGGCAGCTTCGCCCGACCCTGTCGGTCGTCTTCGCAACGGGGGATGGCGGTATGGCGGCGGAGGCGGCGGACATGAACGCCGCGCTGCTGACCAAGCCCTATACGGCGGATCGGCTGATCGCCGCGATCCGTGGTCAGCTGGAAATTATGGAGCAGGCGACCCGGACTTGATCCGGGCCGCCTACCCCTTTTCGGTCGGGCTCATGCCGGAGGGGGGCGGCAGAGGAACCCTTGCGAAACCGTGTGTCGGTTAACGGGCCTTCCAGCCCTCGATAGCGGCGAAGGTGATGATCACCGCCAACACCAGCAGAGCACCCTGCAATTCCAGTGCGGTCAAATCGAACTCCATCGTCATCGGCTATCTCCCGAGTGATGTTCAAACTCCAGGCGTCGTCCGGATGGTTCTCCCCCAAGAGAGAACATGAACGGACACCAATTCGGCGAGAAGGATGATCCGACGCTCGGTCGCGGCGGCATCCTACCTCTGCAATCAGTAAATACGCTTTGAGTTTTGCTGTCGTGCAGCGAAAACGTGACAAATCATGTCCGACAATGCGGAAGGCGAATTTCGGCGCAAAGCCCGCCTTCAGCGCGGTTGGCGAGGGTCAGCACGCCGCCTTCCGCCGCGACCACCCGCGCGACGATCGACAGGCCCAGGCCGAAACCCACCGTATCGCGCCGCCGCGCGGTATCCAGCCGGACGAATGGCTCCAACACCAGCTCCAGCGATTCCTCCGGGATACCCGGTCCGTCATCCTCGACCCGGATACGGACATCGTCGCCCGGATCGGTCCGCAGCGTGATGATCGCATGTTCGCCGTAATGCAGCGCGTTCTCGACCAGATTGGTGAGCGCGCGCTTCATGCCGAAGCGGCGCAGGCGGCAATCGAAATGGTCCGGCCCGACATAGCGGACGTCGCGACCGTGATCGGCGGCGTCGTCGGCCAGATTGGCGCAGAGAATCGCCAGGTCGGTCAGTTCGGGCTGCTCGACATCCCCCTCGCCTCCCAGAAACGCCATGAGGGAGGAGACCATCGCCTCCATCTCCTCGATATCCCTGCCGATCGCCTCGCGCACGTCATCGTCGCGAATGGCATCGGCGCGCAGCCTGAGCCGGGCGAGCGGAGTGCGCAGGTCGTGGCCGACCGCCGCCAGCGCCCGCGTCCGCTCGTCGATCAACCGGCCGATCCGCGCCTGCATCCGGTTGAAGGCGCGGGTCACGTGACGCACTTCGCCCGGCCCGCGTTCGGGGACGAGCAACGCGGCCCCCTTTCCGCCGCCCTGCCCGCGTCCCAACGTATCGGCGGCTCGGGCGAGTGTCCTCAGCGGATGCAGGATGCGCCCGATCAGCGCGCCGCTCAGCAGCATCAGCGCGATCGCCGGGATCAACGCGAGCAGCACGCGCCCGAAGGCCAAGTCGAGCGTCCGGACCCCTTCGCGCATCCGGAAACTCAACAGCGACCCGTCGTCCAGCCGCAAATCGCCCGACACCACGGAAGTCCGCCCCGGCGAGGTCAGCCGAAGATGAATGTCCGTCGCCGCCAGCGAAGGCTCCCAATCGACGATCTGGCGGCGCATGCTGTCCATCGCCGGCGCGATGGTGGGGCGAGGCGGCGCCACCGAGGACCAGCTGACGATATAGCGGTCGGTCGTCAGTTCCTCCGCCACCTCGGGCCGCTCGAAGGCGGGCCGCTCGTTCAGGACGCGGCGCGCGACGATCAGATGCTCGGCCAGCCGCCGCGCCTCGTCATCGCGGACCGAGACATGGCTGGCCCGCTCGTAGAGATAGGTGGAGACCGCGAACTCGATCGTCACCGCCAGCAGCAGGATCGCGACGATCCGGCCGAGCAGGCCGACCGAGGGGCGGATCACCGCCGTTCCACCGGCACGTTCAGCATATAGCCGACGCCGCGCACGGTGACGATCGGCGCGGCGCCCCCGGCCCCCGACAATTTGCGGCGCAAGCGGCTAACCAGCACGTCGATGCTGCGGTCCGAGCTGTCGCCGATCCGCGCCCGCGACAGCTCGATCAGGCGCTCACGCGCGACGACCCGCTGCGCATTGTCGAGAAAGGCGACGAGCAGATCGAACTCGGCGCCGGTCAACTCGACCTGCGCACCCGATGGCGACATCAGCTCGCGACGCGGCAGATTGGCGGTCCAGCCGTCGAAACCCAAAATGCCCGCTTCCCGCTCGCCCGGCGCGTTCTCCAGCCCGCCGCGACGCAGCACGGCGCGGATCCGCGCCACCAGCTCGCGCGTGCCGAACGGCTTGGCGAGGTAATCGTCCGCGCCCAGTTCTAGACCGACAACCCGGTCGACCTCGCTGCCCTTGGCGCTGATGAAGATGATCGGAACCGCGTTCTTCTGACGAATTTGGCGGCACAGATCGATCCCGCTGGTGCCGGGCAGCATGATGTCGAGCAGGATCAGGTCGATCTGCCCGACCTCCAGCGCCTGCCACATTTCGGGCGCGGCATTGGCCAGCTTCACGGCGAAACCATTTTCCTGAAGCGCACGGGCGGTCAGGGTACGGAGGGCGGGATCGTCCTCGACGATCAGGATGGTGGGCGGGGTCACCCCGCTTGGCTAGGCAGGTGCGTCGCCCACGTCAACGACCGCATCGGCCTGATCCCCGTCAAGACGCTGCAAATGCGCGGCATATTGCGCTGCGCGCGCGGCATAGCCATCGGCGGACAGGCGCAGCCGGGCGACCTGCTCCGGCTCCAGCGTGCGGACGGCGCGGGCTGGCGCACCGACGATCAGGCTTCCGGGCGGAAACACCTTCCCCTCGGTCACCAGCGCCCCCGCCCCGACCAGCGATCCGGCACCGATCACCGCATCGTTCAGGATCGTCGCGCCCATGCCGATCAGGCATCCGTCCTCGACGGTGCAGCCATGCAGGATCGCCTTGTGCCCGATGGTGCAGTCCGCCCCGATGGTCAGCGGGCTGCCGGGATCGGAGTGAAGCACCGCCCCGTCCTGCACATTGCTGCGCGCCCCGACGCGGATCGGGCCGTTATCGGCGCGCAGCACCGCGCCGAACCACAGGCTGACCTGTTCCTCCAGGATCGCCTGCCCCACCACATCGGCGGAGGGAGCGATTCAGGCGGAGGGATGAACGACCGGGCGATGCTGGCCCATGGCATAAAGCGGCATTCAGCCATTCTCCTGCTGTTTGGCGCGCCGACGATAAAGGTGGAGTAGCGGCTCGGTATAGCCATTGGGCTGCGAAATCCCCTCGAAGATCAGCGCGCGGGCCGCCTGTAGCGCCAGCCCGTCGCCGCCCGACCCGGTCATCGGGCAATAGGCCGGATCGCCCCGATTTTGGGCATCGACCTTCGCCGCCATGCGCCGCAGTGCCGCCTCCACCTGCTCGGCGCTCACGATCGTATGAAGCAGCCAATTGGCGATATGCTGGGACGAGATGCGCAACGTCGCCCGGTCTTCCATCAAGCCGATATCGTGCAGGTCTGGCACCTTGGAACAGCCCACCCCCTGATCGATCCAGCGGACGACATAGCCGAGCAGCCCTTGGGCATTATTGTCCAGTTCGTCTACAATCCCTTCCGCCGTCCAGTCCGGCTGGATCGCGACCGGCGGGATCAGCAGGCGTTCGAGCGCCGCCACCGGCTCGTTCGCACGCTCGGCCTGGCGACTGGCGACGTCGATCCGGTGATAATGGGTTGCGTGCAGCGTCGCGGCGGTGGGGGACGGCACCCATGCGGTCGTCGCCCCCGAGCGCGGATGCGCGATCTTCTGCGCCAGCATGTCCGCCATCCGGTCGGGCGCGGCCCACATGCCCTTGCCGATCTGCGCCCGCCCCGCAAAGCCGCACGCCAGCCCGACCTGGACATTGCGATCTTCATAGGCCGCGATCCACGGCGTCTCCTTCATCGCGCCCTTGCGGAGCATCGGCCCGGCGCGCATCGCGGTGTGGATCTCGTCCCCGGTCCGGTCGAGGAAGCCCGTGTTGATGAAGACGATCCGGCGCCGTACGGCATGAATACAGGCCGCGAGGTTGGCCGAGGTCCGGCGCTCCTCGTCCATCACCCCGATCTTGATCCGGTGCCGCGCCAGGCCCAGCATGTCCTCGACCGCGTCGAACAGCCGGTCGGCGAAGGCGGCCTCGTCCGGTCCGTGCATCTTGGGCTTCACGATATAGATCGAACCGAACCGACCGTTGCGCCGGGGCTCTCCGTTCAGGCCATCGCGCATCGCGATCAGGCTGGTGACGACGGCGTCGATGATCCCCTCCGGCGCCTCGCTGCCGTCCGGCAGACAGACCGCGGGGGTCGTCATCAGGTGACCGACATTGCGGACGAACAACAGGCTCCGCCCCGGCAGCGTGAAGGACGAGCCGTCGGGCGCCTGATAGGACCGATCGGCGTTCAGCGTCCGGGTCAGCATCCGGCCGCCCTTGTCGACCTGCGCGGTCAGGCTGCCGTCGATCAGCCCGAGCCAGTTGGCATAGCCAGCGACCTTGTCCGCCGCATCGACCGCCGCGACCGAATCCTCCAGATCGCAAATGGTGGTCAGTGCGGACTCCAGCACGATATCGGCGATCGCCGCCGGATCGGTGCGACCGATGGGATGCGACGGGTCGACTATGACCTCGATATGCAGACCGTGATGACGGAACAGCCAACCCTTCTCGCTGCGACCCCGATATTGGGTGGGGTCGCGAAGCCGGGCGGTCGCCGTCTCCAAGTCCGTCACGCTGTCCCATCCGCCCTCGATCGGAAGCGCCTCGTCCAGAAAGGCGCGTGCCCAGCCGATGACGACAGCGCCGCGTTCCGGGTCATAGCCCGCCGCATCCGAGAGAGGCGCAAGGGCGTCCGTGCCATACAAGGCGTCGTAAAGGCTGCCCCACCGCGCATTGGCCGCATTGAGCAGGAAACGGGCGTTCAGCATCGGCACGACGAGTTGCGGCCCCGCCAAGCTGGCGACCTCTTCGTCAACACCTTCCGGCGAAATGGCGAAGGGTTCGGGTTCTGGGGCGAGATAGCCGATCTCGCTCAAGAAACGTCGCTGCTCTGCGCCATCGACCGAGCCGCCCTTACTGTACCAGTCATCGATCTTCGTCTGCAATGCGTTCCGGCGATGCAGAAGGGCGGCGTTTTCCGGCGCGAAACGGTTCAGGATATCCGCCAGCCCGGCCCAGAAGCGTTGCGGATCGACGCCGCTCCCCGGCAGCGCGCGCTCTTCCAGAAACCGGACGAGCGCGGGAGCAACGGACAGGCCGTGGCGATCGATCATGCTGCTTTCCTCAATCATGTCCCAACTCCGTTGCGATAGGGGTCATGATAGGGTGTCGCCATTCCTCCCGGTAGTCGGCATAATCGAAGCGCTGTCGATCGCAGGAGGAACGAATGGACCCCGACATCGCGCTGTTCGTGGATGTGGTGCGTGAGGGCAGCCTTGCGGCGGCGGCACGGGTCTGGCGGCTGTCGCCTGCCATGGTGTCGAAGCGGATCGCACGACTGGAGGCGCGGTTCGGAGTCCGCCTGCTCCACCGCACGACGCGCAGATTGGCGCTGACGCAGAGCGGAGGCGCCTTCCATGCCGAGGTCGCGCCCCTGATCGCCGGGCTTCGCGCCGCGCAGGATCGCATGGCGCAGGCCGCGTCCGAACCGGCGGGGCCGCTTCATGTCACCGCGCCAACCTCCTTCGGTCGCCTATGGATCGCCCCCTATCTGGCTGCGTTCCTGGAGCGGCATCCCGCCGTGCGGTTACGGATCGACCTGACCGACGATTTCGCGGACGTAATCGGCGGGCGGATCGACATCGCCTTTCGTATCACCGCGACGCCGCCCAGCGGGGTCGCGGCGCACCGGTTGACCGTCAACCGCCGCATCCTGTGCGCCAGTCCGGCCTATTTGGACCGCGCCGGAATGCCGGAAACCATCGAAGATCTGGCGGCGCATCGGCTGCTCGCCGCGTCCGGGCAACTGCCCTGGCGGTTGGCGGGCGTGACCGTGACGGGGGAAAGCTGGATCGAGACGAACTCCAGCGAGGTCGTGCGCGAACTGGCGCTGACGGGGGCCGGGATCGCGCTGCGGTCCTTGTGGGACGTCTCCGATGCCTTGGCCGACGGGCGGCTGGTCCGGGTCCTGCCCCGGCACGAGGGAGCGGCGTCGGTGGCCTTATGGGCGCTCCATGCGAATGTCGGCACGCCCGCCGCCGTGCCCGCATTGATCGCGCACCTGACCGAATGCTGGCGGGATACCGCGTGGATGACATGACGCCCACGTCATTTTTCCGTGCATCGCCCCGCATCCGCCTCTAGGCAGGGCGAAAGGATCGATAGGGAGTAAAGGATCGATGGCAGGGGGTCTGGTCGCATTGCTGGACGACGTGGCGGCGATCGCCAAGCTGGCGGCGGCATCGCTGGACGACGTGGCGGGGGCCTCCGCGCGCGCCGGTGCCAAGGCAGCGGGCGTCGTCATCGACGATACCGCCGTCACGCCGCGCTATGTCGTCGGGCTGGCGCCCCAGCGGGAATTGCCGATCATCGGCAAGATCGCGCTCGGGTCGCTGCGCAACAAGCTGTTGTTCCTGCTGCCCGCCGCCTTGCTGCTCAGCGCCTTCGCGCCATGGGCGATCACCCCGATCCTGATGGCGGGCGGCGCATTCCTGTGCTTCGAGGCGAGCGAGAAGATCCTCGAAAGCCTGATGGGCGGCCATGCCGAAGCCGAAGAGGCCGCCGCCGTCGATGCCAAGACGCTGGAGGATCGCCAGGTCTCGGGTGCGATCCGTACCGACCTGATCCTGTCGGCGGAGATCATGGCGATCGCCCTGTCGGAACTGCCCGACCTGTCGATCGGGACGCAGGCGATCGCGCTGGCCTTGGTCGGGATCGCGATCACGGTCGGCGTCTACGGCCTGGTCGCCGCGATCGTGAAGATGGACGATATCGGCCTCCACCTGGCGCAGCGGCAGAGCCCCGCCGCGCAGACGATCGGTCGCGGACTGGTCAAGGCGATGCCGGTGGTGCTTCGCGTGCTGGCGGTCGTCGGCACCGCCGCGATGGTCTGGGTGGGCGGCGGAATCATCGTGCATGGCATGGAGGAGTTTGGCTTCACCACCCTTCCCCACCTGATCCACGACACGGCACACCATGTCGGCGAGGGCGTGCCCGTCGCCGGATCGGCTGTCGCCTGGGTCGTCGGCGCGATCGGGTCGGCGATCGTCGGCCTGATCGTCGGCGGGGTGATCGTGGGCGTGCTACACCTGATCCCCCGCAAGGCCGCTCACTAGGACCACTGCACGATCCTTATTCCTCCCCTGCAAGGGGAGGGGGACCATGCGAAGCATGGTGGAGGGGTGTAGCCAGCCGTGAGTTTGACCTACCTCGCCAACCGGGACACCCCTCCGTCAGGCCTTCGGCCTGCCACCTCCCCTTCCAGGGGAGGAATAGGGTGAATGTCGATCGGCCCTAGAACCGATCGATATTCGAGCGGAAGGGCTTCATTCCTCCCCTTCCAGAGGAGGAAATGGGCGAAGGTGCATTGGTCCCGGTCCGGTCAGGCACCGCGCACTCCTTCGGCCTCCATCAGGCCGGGAGCCAGCATCCGTCCGACGACGCAAACCGTTTTACCGACATGATCGACCGGCACGCGCGGCAGTCGCAATTCCAGTTCCCCGCCGCTGTCGCATTGCAGGATGAAGGCGCCGTGGCGGCGAAGCAGACGACCGGTGACGGTTCGCTCTGACGGGAAGAGGTCGTTATCCATCACCCTCGGCAATCCCCGACTCCCGCGCCCGGTTCCCGCACCATCACGACGCCCGCCCTACCCGGTCGCGACCCTCGCCCTTGGCACGGTAGAGCGCATGGTCGGCGCGGCGGATCATCGTCTCGACATCCTCTCCGTTGCGCCACTGCGCCACGCCCGCGCTGAAGGTGACGGGGATCGCGCGGTCGTCGACGATGATGGGCCGCTCCGCCACGTCCCTGCGTAACCGCTCGACAATGGCCGACGCGGCATCGAGCGAGGCGGCGGGAAAGAGGATCGCGATCTCCTCTCCGCCATAACGCGCGATGCGGTCCGCGCTCCGAACGCCGTGACGCAGGCGGGTGGCGATCTCGATCAGCACCTCGTCCCCCGCGCCATGCCCATATCGGTCGTTGATCCGCTTGAAATGGTCGAGGTCGAGCAGCGCGAAGGCGAAGTCGCCGCCCTCCCGAACCGCGCGCGCCCGCTCCGCGTCGATCGCGGTCATCAGGGTTCGCCGGTTGGCCAGACCGGTCAGCGGATCGGTGCTCGCCAACCGGTCGAGCTGCGCGTTGGCGGCACGCAGCGCCCCGGTCCGCTCCTCGACCATCGCCTCCAACATGCGGGCCCGGCGTCGGATCACGGCGGTCACGAACCAGATGACCACGCCCAGCGACAGCATCACCAGAAGGGCAAGCCCGGCCCGCGCCGGCCAGGCCTCATACCATTCGGGCTCCACGATCACACGGATGCGACGGGTCACGGTCCGCGCGTTCAGGCCCGGCACCGACGCCCGCAATTCCAGTTCATAGCGGCCGGCAGGCAGATTGGTGTAGGTCGCGCTGGCGGGGGTGCCGGAGGGCACGCCCATCCATTGCCGGTCGAACCCGTACAGGCGATAGCCGTATCGGATTTCCTCCGGCGCGGCATAATCGGTCAGCGCGAAGCCGATGCGCACCGTCCGCTCGTCCCCGTTCAAACGCAGGGCGAAATCCGGCGAAACCGGATCGACCGGCAGCGGACGCCCATCCACCTCGGCCCCGCCGACGATCAGTTGCGCGGTATCGGCATGGGCCCTCTGCTCCAGCAAAAGGTCGGGCTGGAGCACCAGCAATCCCTCGGGCGATCCGAACAGCAGCGATCCGTCCGCCGTGCGCGCAGCAGCCCGCTGGTTGAAGGCACTCATGGTCAGGCCGTCGCGACGGCTCATCACGCGGACGCGGCGGCCGGTCGGATCGATCAGCGATATCCCACCGGTGCTCGCAGCCCATAGGCGATGGCGGCGATCCATGACGAGCGAGGCGACATTGTCCCCCGCAAGACCCTGTGCCTCGGCGATCGCCCGGAACCGCCAGCCGCCGGGCGCGGCACGGCCATATCCCACGCCGCCATAGGTCCCGACCCAGATGTCCCGACCGGACGGGACGATCGAGCCCGCATAGTCCTGCGGCAGGCTGGTCGGGTCCCCCGCCCGGCTGGCAAAATTGGTGAAGCGTCCGGTCCGCAGGTCGAGCCGACCGATACCGCCCGGCGTCGCGACCAGTGCCGTCCGATCCGGCTGGACGACGATGTTGATCACCTCGTTGTTCGGCAGGCTGTGGGGGTCGGCGATGTCGTGCTGGAAATGCCGAACAGCGCCATCGGCACGATGGCGGACGAACAGGCCTTTATAGGTGCCCACCAAGAGGGCGTCCGGCGTCTCGGCCAGCGAGATCACGGGCAGGTCGCCCAACCCCGACACCGTGACCGGGCGTTGCCTCAGGTCCTTGGGATCGATCGCCACGACGCCGCGCGCGCCGACTAGGATCGTCCCGTCGTCCGATTCCAGCAGCGCCTTGATATCCTGGCCGGCGTGGCGGCCCTCCAGATTAACCCGGCGCACCCGCCCCGCCGTCCGATCGAGCCGGTCGACCGCGCCCTTGCTCAGCCCCAGCCAGATCCGGTCCCGGCGATCGACCATGATCCCGCGAACATTGTCGTCCGACAGCGACATGCGCGGGTCGGGCATCGCCGATCCGATGCGCAGAACCCCGCCGCCCGGCCCCGAGGTGCGCGCGGCCCCCAATTCGGTCGCGGCCCAGATCCCGCCCGCTCCGTCCTGCGCCAGCGAGCGAACCGTATCCCCCACCAACGACAGCGGATTGGCCGCCAGATGACGGATCGGCCAGGCCGCAAAGCCGCGCGCGGGGTCGATGAGGACGATCCCCAACCCGTCGGTGCCCACCCATATCCGCCCCCGCGAATCCTGTATCAACGCCCGAATGGTCCGGTGGCCGATCAGAGCCGATGCGCCATCCAGCCCTGGCAGCGCACGGAACGGCTCCTGCCCGTTCGACAGATAAAGCCCGTCCGCACCTGTCCCGATCCACAGCCGTCCCTCCCGGTCACGCAGGATCGACCAGACGTCGCTGCTGCCGCGATCGCCGCCCAGTTCGACCAGTGTGAAACGACCCGTACCGGGGTGCCGGACCCACAAGCCCTCCTCGCACCCGACCCATAGGGTCCCATCCGAATCGCGAAGGATGGAAAAGGACCCCAGCGGGCGACCGTCCGTCGCGTGGATCGCCTGTTCGGCCATAGGGTCGATAGCGTCGGCACGGCGTACATAATGATGCACGCCCCCGTCCGAACTCAGATACGCACCCCCCTGCCCGTCGGGCGTGAAGCCGTAAATGCGGGTACCGATCCGTCCCCGCATCGCCTTCAAACGGATGAACCGACCGGTTCGCGGGTCGTAACGCGCCGTACCCCCGACATTGGTCCCGACCAGCATGCTGCCGTCGGGAAGCGCCAGCAGCGAGCGGACATAATTGTCCGGTAGCGAATAGGGATCGGACAGGTGCTGCTTGAAACGGCGGACCCGCTGGCCGTCATAGCGGACCAGCCCGCCACGCGTGCCGATCCACATGGTGCCGTCCGGCGCGCGCGCGATGGTGGTCGCCGTGATGTGCGGAAGCCCGGTATCGCCGCCCAGCCGCGTGAAGGCGGCCCATTGCCACTTCTCCCACGCATTCACACCGGCCGCGCCCGCCGATGGCAGGAGGGCCAGGAGGAACAGGGCGGCGGCACCGAAAGATCGAACGCGGTTCAAGGGGTTAGTCCAGGTCTTTTTTTGACATATGACAAGTTGAAAGGACGTTAACCCTGTTGCGGCTGTCCGCAACGAATTTAACCTATGGGCCGTGTTCTGGGTCTTGACCTATGCGCATTGTTCCTGTTTCGTTTCGCGGCGCGCAGGAGGCGAGCAGCAGGACGAAATGGGCTCCCCACTGCCATCCCATTCCCCCGACACCGATCCGTCAGCGATCGGGCACGGACGCAAGATCATCCATGTCGACATGGACGCCTTCTATGCCTCGGTCGAACAGCGTGACGATCCGGCGTTGCGGGGCAAGCCCGTGGCGGTGGGCGGATCGCGGGCGCGGGGCGTCGTCGCGGCGGCGAGCTACGAGGCGCGGGCCTTTGGCGTGCGCTCCGCCATGCCCTCGGTCACGGCGTTGCGGCGGTGCTCGGAACTGGTGTTCGTGCCGCCCCGGTTCGAGGTCTATCGCGAGGTCTCCGGCCAGATCCGGGCGATCTTCGCGCGCTATACCGAATGGATCGAGCCGCTATCGCTGGACGAAGCCTATCTGGACGTGACCGAGGATCGCGCCGGATTGGGCTCGGCAACGGCAATCGCCAATGCGATCCGTGCCGCGATCCTGGCCGAAACCGGACTGACCGCATCGGCGGGGGTCAGCTATAACAAGTTCATCGCCAAGCTCGCCTCGGACCAGAACAAGCCGAACGGCATCTGCGTCATCCCGCCATCGCATGGCGAGTCCTTCGTCGCGGGGCTGCCGGTCAAACGCTTCCACGGGGTCGGGCCGGTCACGGCGCGCAAGATGGAGGCCCTGGGCATCCTGACCGGCCAGGACCTGCGCGACAGGCCGCTGGAATTCCTGCAACGCCATTTCGGCAGCTATGCCGATTATCTGTTCGGCGCCGCGCGCGGGATCGATCATCGCCCCGTCCGTGCCCATCGCATCGCCAAATCGGTCGGTGCGGAGCGGACGTTCGAAAACGACCTGAGCGACCGCGACGCCCTTCACGCCGCGCTCGACCGGGTGGTGGACGCCGCCTGGACCCGGATCGAGCGGAGCGGCGCCGCAGGGCGGACCGTCACGCTGAAGCTGCGGCATAGCGATTTCCGCACCATCACCCGCGCCCGCTCGACGGGACAGCCGATCATCGACCGCGCGCTCTTCGCCGCCATGGGTCGCGAATTGCTGGATCAGCAATTGCCGGTCGTGGGCGGCGTTCGGCTTCTGGGACTCACCCTGTCGGGGCTTCATCACAGGGAGGAGGACGACACGACGCCGCCGATCCAACCCGAACTGCCTCTTTGATCAGGCGGCCAGCCCGACCTTTTCCTGATCGCCTCCATCCAGATCGAGGGTCAGGATCGCCACCGCCCCCGTGCCGCGCCCGGCGCTGCGAAGCTCCAGCGCGCCGCCCATCGCCGCCATGGAATTGGCGCACCAATGAAGGCCGAGGCCGCCCGACTTGTCGGTACGGGTCGAGAATCCGGGCAGGAAAAGCTGCGTTACCATGCCCGGCTCGAACCCCTCGCCGTCATCGATGATCCGCGTCGCGATCCGACCATCGACGGGGGGCAGTATCTCGACCAGGATCGAGCCATGGCCCCGCCCGGTCGCCACGATCGCCTCGACCGCGTTGGACAGCAGATTGCCGATCACCTGGCTCAGGATCACCCGATTGGCCAGGACATAGGCGGAATGGGCCGGAAAGGTGAAGCCGATCGACACCGACTGGGCGTAGCGGGCGATCGTCGCATTGCGGGCGATGATGTCGGTCATGTCGCAGCGCTCCCGTCCGGGCCGCTCATGGGCCCGCGCCTGTTGCGCGCCGATGATCTCCAGCGTCTGGCGCATCGCGTCGCGCCCCAACTCCAACTGGCCGCGAACGGCGTCCCGCGCCATGGCCTCCGCGTCCAGCGCCGTTCGGATGAAGGACACCAGCTTCGCCCGCCGCTCCGGCGCGATATCGTCGCGCGCCAGTTCGGCCAGCGCCCTGTCTATCAAGATCCGGTCACCCCGATCCTCCGGCACCAGCCCTACGCTCAATATGGTGCCGAGCGGGGCCAGCGCGTTGCGGACATTGTGGAGCACCGCGACCGCGCTTTCGGATCGCCCGAGCGCGAAGCTCTGAATTTCATTCTGTTCGCGCAAATCCTTCAACTGGCTGAGCATCGCGTTGAAGCTGCGACCGAGCGCGCCGAACTCGTCATCGCCCCGCCCGCCATCCTCGAAGGGCAGAAGGGCGCCCGATGCCTGGACGCGCCGCATATGCCGCTCCACCCGCCCAAGCGGGGCGAGGACGAGCGATCCCAGTGCCCGTCGCAGCATCAGCAGCATGAAGACCAGCAACAGGATCGACCCCGCGACCGCCAACAGCAACACCCGGCGCCCGAGGAGCACGACCTCCCGCGAAACCCACAGGGTCGCCGTCGCGAGAGGCCGCCCGTCCGCGCTGCGGATCGGTGAGGCGATCTCGATGACCCGTGCGTGAGGTCGGACGATATTGGCCCAGGCCGTCGCCGGTCGGTCTATCCGCGTCGCCAGGCCGAGCACGCCCGAGAGATGCGCGGCGGTCAGTCGTCGTGCTATCGCGACATGGCCGATGGCCCGGCCATTGCTGTCCATGACCGCTGCCAGCCCAACGGCCATCACCTGCCCGCCAACCGGCAGATAGAAGCCCGCTCTCTTTCCCGTTCGGGCAAGGTCGATCCGGTTCAGTGCCTCCGCCAGCCCGACAGCCGTGCCAGCTTGGCCATGCTCTTCCACTCCTGTCTCGGTACGCACGGTCCAGTTTTTCGCGGATACCGGATGATAGGCGACCCCATCGACCGCATGGGCGGCGAAGACCGACCGGGCCCAGGCATCGCGCGCCCGATCCGACGCCGCGCTTTGGGCATGCTCGCGAGCAATCCCCTCCATCATCGCTGGAAATTCCACGAGGACGGTTCGCAACCTGTTGTGATATCCGACCGTCGCCCGCTCTTCCAACTCGGCAAATCCGGGCGAGATGACGAGGGCGAGCATCGCCGTCAGCGCCACCGCGCCGCCGATCCCGGCCAGGGTCAGGACCGACACCATGGTATCGCGCAGCGATCGCGCCCGGACCCTCGCGCCCAGCCATCGCCGCACATGATCCATCCGGATCAGCCCAGCGCGCCTTCGACCATGGCCTCGCCCCCGGCGCCCGACGAAAAGGTCAGCCATTGTTGAGCCGCCAGCAAGCGTGCCTCCTCCGCCGGAACCGGGCGGGAGAAGAGAAAGCCCTGCAAATGGCTCGCCCCCGCGACGCGCAGCGCCTGGGCCTGCGCCTCGGTTTCGACCCCTTCGGCGACCACGCCCAGTCCCAGCGCGCGGCCCAGATGGATGATCGAATGGACGATCGCGGCCGACTCCCGCTCGCGCCCCATCCCGTCGATGAAACTGCGGTCGATCTTCAGACAGTCGAGCGCGAACTTGCGGATATTGTACAGGCTGGAATAGCCGGTCCCAAAATCGTCGAGAGCAATGCGAAAGCCCAGGCTGCGCAGTTCGCAGAGGGTCTTGGAGGCGCGCTCGGCATCGTCGAAGATTGCGGTTTCGGTGATCTCGATCTGCACCCGTCCCGGATCGACGCCCGCGCGCCGGACGCTGTCCATGATATGGCCGACGAAGTGCGAGCGGCGGAACTGGATCGGACTGAAATTCACCGAGACATTTTGCCCCGGCCAGTGACGTAACTCCGCCAGCGCATGGTCGACAACCCAGTCGCCCAGATCGTGGATCAGATGGCTTTCCTCGGCGATCGGAATGAAGATCGCGGGGCTGACCGTGCCGTGATCCGGCGTATTCCAGCGGACCAGCGCCTCGAACCCGACGACGTCCAGCGCCCCGCGTCCGACGATCGGCTGAAAGGACAGGCTGAGCTCGTCGCGCGCGATCGCCTGGGTCAGCCCCGCCTCGATCTCGCGGCGAATGCGGATGCTCTCGTCCATATGCGTATCGAACACCCGCACTACGCCCCTCCCAGAGCGCTTCGCATCGTTCAACGCCATGTCCGCCCGCCGCACCAGATCGGTCGGATCGCGGTCCCCCCGCGCGCCGCTCATGACAAGACCGCAGGACGCGCCGCAGCGCACGGCATGGCCCAGAATGTTGAAGCTGGTCGCGCAGGCCGCCACGATCCGTTCGCAGGCCGTGATCGCCTCCGCGTCATCCGCCGCATCGAAGAACAGCCCGAATTCGTCGCCGCCCAGCCGGGCGACCATCGTGCCCGATGGCACCGCATGCTGGATCGCGGCGAAGACCTCGCGGATCAGTTCGTCCCCGGCCAAATGCCCGAGCGTGTCGTTGACCATCTTGAACCGGTCGAGGTCGAGCATCGCGGTGGCGAAATTGCGCGCCTGCCGGCCGCGCTCGGTCAAGGCACGCAGAAAGGCGACGCGATTCGGCGCGTCAGTCAGCGCGTCGTGCATCGCGATATGCATGGCGCGGCTTTCATTGGCTTCCAACTCGGCGCTCTTCTCCTCCAGCGCCGCGACCTGCGCGGTCAGCAGTCCCCGCGCAGCCGCCAGTTCCCGGTCGATGTGCCACCGCCGGGACAGGGCCAGCGCCATCTGGGATATCTCGGCGACCTCGAAGGGCTTGGGGATGTAGAAGATCTTGTCGGCGGGCCCGGCCACCTTGCTGATCTCGACCGGGGAGAAATCAGAATAGCCGGTGACGATCACCAGATGAATGTCGGGATCGAGTGCCCGAATCCGCCGTGCCGTCTCCCGCCCGTCGATGCCCGGCGGCATGCGAATATCGATGAAGGCGACCGCGAAAGGGCGGTCCTCCGCCATGGCCTGCTCGACCGCCGCGACGGCTTCCAGTCCCTGATGGCAATGAAGCGGCTCGAACGTGACGACTGCCTCCTCGTCGGCCTGGGCATCGTCATGATCGGGCGCGCCGAACAGGTCCGTCGCCATCGCATCCAGCGCGTCGCGGGTTTCCGCTGGAACGCCGCCCCCGCCCGAAAAACAAAAGGCGTAGCTGTCGTGCACCGCAGGTTCGTCGTCGACGATCAGAATGCGCATTCGGTTACCATCAGTCCCTCGTCACTCGACACGGGGACTAATGGTAAGCGAGCATGCTTAATCTGACGTAAACGGGCAGTTATTCGACCGTTACGCTCTTCGCCAGGTTGCGCGGCTGGTCGACATCGGTGCCCTTCGCCACCGCGACATGATAGGCTAGCAGCTGGACCGGCACCGCATAGACGATCGGCGCGATCAGGGGATGCACCTTCGGCATGGTGATCGTGGCGATACAGCCCTCGCCCGCCGCCTCGATCCCGTCATAGTCCGAAATGAGCACAACCCGGCCACCGCGCGCCTGAACCTCCTGCATGTTCGACACGGTCTTTTCGAACAGGGGGCCGGAGGGGGCGATGACGATGACCGGCACGGATTCGTCGATTAGGGCGATGGGGCCATGCTTCATCTCGCCGGCGGCATAGCCCTCGGCATGGATATAGCTGATCTCCTTCAGCTTCAGCGCGCCTTCCAGGGCCAGCGGATAATCGGTTCCACGCCCCAGATACAGGACGTCGCGCGCCCCCGCGATGGCACCCGCCATGCCCTCGATCGCCTCGTCATAGGCGAGCGCGCCGTTGATGGCGGCGGGGGCCTCCGCCAGATGGCGGACGATCTGCTTCTCCTCGTCCGCCGACAGCCGCCCCTTGGCCTTGGCGAGATTGGCGGCGAGCGCGGCGAGCACGCTCAACTGGCAGGTGAAGGCCTTGGTCGAGGCGACGCCGATCTCCGGCCCGGCATGGGTGGGGAGCAGCAGGTCGGCCTCGCGCGCCATCGAGCTGGTCGGCACATTGACCACCGCCGCGATCGTCTGCCCCTCGGACTTGGCGTGGCGCAGCGCGGCGAGCGTGTCGGCGGTTTCGCCCGACTGGCTGATGACGATCATCAACCCGCCCGGCTCCATCACCGGCGCGCGGTAGCGGAACTCGGACGCGACATCGAGGTCGACGGGCACCCGCGCGAACTGCTCGAACCAATATTTGGCGACCATGCCCGCATAGAAGCTGGTGCCGCACGCGACGATGGTGACGCGCTTGATGCCAGACAGGTCGAAGTCGGGAATGGGCAAGGCGATCTTGCCCTCCAGCCGGTGGAGATACGAGCGCAGCGTCTGGGCGACGACGATCGGCTGCTCGTAGATTTCCTTTTGCATGAAGTGGCGGTGATTGCCCTTGTCGATCAGCGCGCCGGTGACGCCCGACAGGGTGACCGGCCGCTCGACAGGGTTGTTGTCACGATCATAGACCTGTGCGCCCTCGCGGGTGCAGACGACCCAGTCGCCTTCGTCGAGATAGGCGATACGCTGGGTCAACGGGGCGAGCGCCAGCGCATCCGAGCCGAGATAGGTCTCGTCGTCGCCATAACCCACGACCAGCGGCGAGCCGAGCCGCGCGCCGATCAGCAGGTCGGGCTGGTCGCGGAACAGGATGGCGAGCGCGAAGGCGCCGTGCAGGCGGGGCAGCACTTCCCGGACCGCAGCGACGGGGTCCAGCCCCTGCTCGACCTTCTCGCTGACCAGATGCGCGACGACCTCGGTATCGGTCTCGCTGGTGAACACGCGGCCCCGCCCGATCAGTTCGTCGCGCAGCGCCTTGAAGTTCTCGATGATGCCGTTGTGGACGACCGCGACATGATCGGTGGCATGCGGATGAGCGTTGTTGGTGGTCGGACCGCCGTGCGTCGCCCAGCGGGTATGCGCGATGCCGATCGATCCGGGCAGCGGATGCGCCGCCAGTTCCTTGGCCAGGTTGATCAGCTTGCCCGAGGCGCGCCGACGATCGATCCCGCCATGATCGATCGTCGCGATGCCCGCGCTGTCATAGCCGCGATATTCCAGGCGACGCAGACCGTCGAGCAGCCGCTCGGCCACGTTCTCACCGCCGAGGATTCCTACGATACCGCACATACGCTTACTCCCCAGCCTTTTTCGCGGCCTTCTTGGCCATCATCATCTCTCGGAACCGTTTCGCCCAGCCGGGCTTGCTCCGTCGCTCGGCCCGGACAAGGGCCAGGGCGTCCGCCTCGACATCGCTGGTCACGACCGAGCCCGCGCCGACGATCGCCCCTGCGCCGACCTTGACCGGCGCGACGAGCGCGGAGTTGGAGCCGATGAACGCCCCCTCCCCGATCTCGGTGCGGTATTTCAGGAAGCCGTCATAATTGCAGGTGATCGTGCCCGCACCGATATTGGCACCGGCGCCGACCTCGGCGTCGCCCAGATAGGTCAGGTGGTTCGCCTTGGCGCCGGGCCCGAGCACCGCCTTCTTCATCTCGACGAAATTGCCGACCCGCGCCCCCTCGCGCACATCCGCGCCGGGGCGCAGGCGGGCATAGGGACCGATATCCGCGCCCGTCGCGACGGTCGCGCCCTCCAAATGGCTGAAGGCATGGATCGTCACCCCATCGGCGACCTGGACGCCGGGACCGAATACGACATTGGGCTCGACCACCACGTCGCGACCGATGCGGGTGTCGTGCGAGAACCACACCGTCTCCGGCGCGATCAGCGTCGCCCCCTCCGCCATGGCGCGGGCGCGGGCGCGGCTCTGCCACTCGCCCTCGACCTGCGCGAGTTCGCCACGGCTGTTGACGCCCGCCACCTCGCCCGCATCGGTTTCGATGACCGCCGAGTGACGGCCATCCGCCGCCGCCAGCGCGATGACGTCGGGCAGATAATATTCGCCCGCGGCATTGTCGTTGCCCACCCGGTCGAGCAGGCCGAACAAATCCGCGGAATGAACCGCCATCAGCCCGGAATTGCAGAGGGTTATCGCACGCTCTTCGGCGTTCGCATCCTTATACTCCACGATCCGGTCGAGCCGTCCGCTATCGTCGGCCACCACCCGGCCATAAGCGGCGGGATCGGCGGGACGGAAGGCAAGCACGACCGCCGCCGGCCGATCCTCTTCCCGCAGCCGATCGATCATCCGCCGCATCGTCGCGACCTCGACCAGCGGCACATCGCCATAGAGGATCAGCACATCGCCATCGAAGCCCGCCAGCGCCTCGCGCGCCTGCGCGACGGCATGAGCCGTACCCAATTGCTCGGCCTGAAGCGCGGTCGCGATCCCCAGTGGGGCGACCGCCGCCTCCACCTGTTCGCGCCCCGCGCCGGTCACCACGACCACCCGCTCGGGCGACAACTGGTCCACGCTGTCGATCAGGTGGAGCAGCATCGGCCGCCCGGCGATCGGGTGGAGGACCTTGTGCAGGTCCGACTTCATGCGGGTGCCCTTGCCCGCGGCGAGAATGATGGCAGCGACCGGTCTTGTCATGATGGTTGCGCCTGCCATGCTTTTCCGGCCAAGGCCAGTCACAGAACGGCGACGGATAGGATCATGGACGCGAATTCACCGGACGGTTTTCCCTTTTCCATCGTCGGCTTCGACCTGGACGGCACGCTGCTGGATACCAGCGGCGATCTGGCGGCGGCGGTCAACCATGCGCTGGCCTCGATCGGACGGCCACTGCTGAGCGTCGAGGCGGTGAAGCCGATGATTGGCGGCGGCGCGCGGGCGATGCTTCGCCATGGGCTTGACGCCACGGGGGGCTATGATCCGGAGACGCTGGACCTGCTGCATCGCCGGTTGCTCGACTATTACGAAGGCCATCTCGCCATTCACACCGCGCCCTTTCCCGGTGCGGTGGCCGCGCTCGACCAACTGGCGGCGCTCGGCGTGACCATGGGGATCATGACCAACAAGCTTGAGCATTTCGCCCGTGCCATCCTCGACGCGCTGGGGCTGACCGATCGGTTCGCGGCGATCATCGGAGGCGACACGCTGGGGATCGCCAAACCCTCACCGGTGCCGATCCAGGCGCTGGTCGAGCGATGCGGGGGCGGGACGGCGGCCTTTGTCGGCGATTCGATCTTCGACGTGCAGGCCGCCAAGGCCGCCGGGCTGCCGGTCGTCGCCTGCTCCTTCGGCTTTCTGAGCCAGCCGGTCGAGACGCTGGGGGGCGATGCGATCATCGACGGCTATGGCGATCTCATTCCGACGCTGGCGCGGCTTTCCCCTTCCGCCATTTGATCCACAAATGCCGGGCGAGCAGCGGCAGCGGCATTCGGATGGCATGGGAGCGAAGATAGAAGGCTCCCCGCGTCACCGGATGGCGCCCCCGCCCCCAACCGTCCCGCGCCAGCATCCGACGGCGATAGAGGCGGTCGATCACGGTCGCTCGCCGATAGGCGGGCGGCACTGGCGTGGCATAGATGGCATGGGCCAGGCGCAGGGCGCGGGCAACGGCTTTCGCAAGATCATGGCGCGCCGCCTGGCTTTCGACACCGTCGCATCCGCGCTCCTCGATCAGGGCATGGATATCCCATAGATTGCGGAGCCCGCCGGTCAGATCGCCATCGGCGAACAGATGCGCGGCGGCGTGGACGATCATGTCGGGATGCGACAGCACGGCCAGCCCACCATCCAGCTTTTCGGCTCGGGCGATCAGCGCCGCCGCATCCGGCTTGGGCCGTGCGGTCGGCGGCAGGATGGTGTGGTGGACATCGAGCATCCGGTCCCGCTCGCGGTGGATCAGCGGCGGGAGTTCGTGCATCCACTCCCGATAGTAATGATCGTCATAGGGATCCGACTTCACCCATTCCCACCCGGCCTGCGCCAACAGCGCCTCGGCCTCGGGCAAGGTCGCGCGCGGGATCAGGATGTCGCAGTCGCCGATCGACCGCCCCCGTCCCGCCGCCAGTCCCGCCGCGACGAACGCGGTGCCCTTCAATAGAATGGCGGGAATCCTCAGCGGCCTTAGCGCCCGCGCCACCCGGTTCGCTTCCCAGAGCGCGGCGCGGCGTGTCTCCTCCGCCTCGACGCGCGCATCGGCCAGAACCCGCGCCACCGGTGCTGGCAGTGCCAATCCGTCGACACGGTGGGCGAGCGTTCCCAACAGTAGTTCCGCGCGCGCCACGGTCAGCGCGTCGGTCCATTCGGTCAGCGACAGAGCCACCGCCCCGGTCGGCTCGCGAAGCAGCACCACCAGCCGCTCGACCGGCGTCACAGCGCGTCCCACAACGCCTCCACCGCCGCCACGCCCGCCGCACCGTCGGGATAGTCGAGCGCGATGGCGGGCACCTGGCTGCGCAAACGGGTTAGCACGCGAAACCCCGCCTCCCCCATCGCGACATAGTTCGTCGACGCCTGGGTCAGGCGGACAAAGGCTTCGGCAGGGGGCAGCACCCGGCTGGCGGACGGAAAGCCGAAGCGCGGAAAGACCAGCAGCGTTGGTCGCGCCGGACGGTCCATCCCCGCGATCGCCGGCGCGTCGGGGGCGACATGGCGGATATCGCCCTTGGGCGTGCCGGTGAGCAAAGGGCCGGTGTGGCTGTCCGGCGGGATGACCGACAGGCTTTCATTCTTCAGGCTGATGGCGCGCGGAAAGGGACAAGCCAGCCCCGTCAACGGGTCGATCAGCGCAAATTCGTCTCCCAGGAAGCGCCAGCCGCGCCGGGCCAGCAGCAGCGACAGCGTCGACTTGCCCGCACCCGAAATGCCGCTCATCAGCATCGCCCGGTCGTCCCGCGCGACCACCGCCGCATGGAGCAGCAGATGACGGCGATGCCCCAGCGCCATCTGAAGGTTCATCCCCAATTCCGCCGCCAGCAGCCCCTGCGCCAGCGGAAGTGGTGCTGCTTCGGGCAGGCGATAATCGCCCGCGATATGGATGGATGGCCGAAACCAGCGGCGGATGGGCGACGCCGCTTCCAGACGAACCGTGTAATCGGCGAAGTCGGCGCGCGGATAATCGCGATAGAGCGCCGTCACCGCGTCGATGGGATCGCGCCAGTCCGACCCGATCCGAAAGCCGACCGGCCCGACTCGCAAGGTGACATGATGCTTCACCGCGCGTCGATCAGTCCCGCCGCTTCCAATTCCTCCAGCCGGGCTTGCAGCATCGCGGCCCCCTCACCCGCCGCGTCGCCCAGTTCATAATCCTGCGACAGCCGGGCCAACAGCGCATCGGCGGTCAGAGCCTCCCCGGCCAGCACCTCCAATATCTGGGGCGCGGGTTCGGTCAGCAGATGCGTCATGCCGGAGGGACGATGGAAGACGGCGGTGAACAGATCAAGCGGCTCGACGATCAATAATTCCGCCCCGGCCGCGCGGTAGCGGGGGCCGCTCATGGCCTCAATTGCCCGGCATCTGCAACGAGGCATAGCAGGTGAAGCCGCCCTGCCCGCGCTGCAATCGCCGGATATAGTTGAGATAGGCCCGGTTGCTGAGGAAATTTGAGTTGGGCAGCATCCCGCCCTGCAGCGCCTGGCGGACCTCCTCGCCCGTATAAGGGCGGCTCGGTGGCGCGAAGGCGCCCAGGGTGCGCGCCGGGACCGTCGTTCCGTCGAGCGCGATATAGCTGCCGGCGCGACCAGGATCGGGCACGGGGATCTGGCAATTCAGGACCGATCCCGCCGTCTGCGCCAGCGCCGGGCGGATCGCGACCACCGCGCTCGCTCCAACGGCACCGAGCATCAGCATCCGCCGGCTGGTGACGGACGACGCGCCGGCGACGGGCTCCACCTCATTGTCTGGCGCCGGATTTTCGGGGGATGGGGACATGTCATCCATGACGGCGCGGTGTTCCATATTCGCGCCCGCCCGACAAGCACCCACGCGAACGGAGGTTGACCCAAGCTGGGAGGAAGACAGGCCGCACGCCGCCCGCTACATCGGCATGCCATGGGATTCGGCATTCGCACCTTATGGGCCATCGTCGTCATCGTCGTCGCCGCGATCGTGGTGTTCATGACCGGCGGCCCCGCCCCGGCGATCATCACCCTGGTCGGCGGCATCGCGGCCGCCCTGGTGGCGAGCGAAGGCGTGCCGCACAAGGATGAGGAGCAAGCCTCGCCCGAGGATGGGCGGGGACCGCTATCGCCTCTGCTGGAGGAGGCGCTGGACGCCATCGTCGAGCCGGTGCTGCTGATCGAGAAGGGACAGGTCGTCCTTGCCAACCGATCCGCCCGCGCCTTGCTGGGCGCGCATATCGTCGGGGAGGATGCCCGCATCGCGATCCGCCACCCCGCCGCCGCGGATCGTCTGCTGGCCCAGGGAGGCGTGACCGAGCCGGGTCAGCCCATCTCGCTGGTCGGGCTGGGCTCTCTGGAACAACGCTGGGAAATGCGGGTCGCGGATACGACCGGTGGCCAGCGCATCGTCCATCTGATCGACCAGACCGCGCATGACGCCGCCGAGCGGATGCGCGTCGATTTCGTCGCCAATGCCAGCCACGAGTTACGCACGCCGCTGGCCTCCATTCTCGGCTTCATCGAGACGCTGGGCGACGAAGCGGGCGACGACCCCGAGATACGCGCCCGGTTCCTGAAGGTAATGTTCGACGAGGCCCGGCGGATGCAGCGGCTGGTCGAGGACCTGATCTCGCTCAGCCGGATCGAGGCGGACAAATACCGTCAACCCGCCCAGCCGGTCGATCTGGTCGATCTGGTCGAGGATGTTCATGAGGAATTTCTGGACTCCGGCTCGCCCCGCGCGGCGGATATCGTGTGCGACCTAGGCGAGGATCTGCCGCCTGTCGTGGGCGACCGGGCGCAATTGTCGCAGATGCTCCACAATCTGATCGGCAATGCGATGAAATATGGCCGCGCCGACACGCCGGTCCGCGTGACGCTGGAACAGGACGACGTCAAGTTGCGCCTGACCGTCGCCGATCAGGGCGAAGGGATCGCCGCCACCCACCTGCCCCGCCTGACCGAGCGCTTCTACCGCGTCGATTCGGGGCGCAGTCGCAGTATCGGCGGCACCGGCCTGGGTCTGGCGATCGTCAAGCATATCGTCGAGCGCCATCGCGGTCGGCTGGAAATCGCCAGCGAGGTCGGCGTGGGCACGACCATTTCCGTGCGCCTGCCCATCGCGAAGACCGCCGCAAAGGGGGTTTCCGAGGACGCTGTCACAAAAGCGCAATAGAAATGTCACACGGGGGTATGGTGAACGTGGCAGCGGCCAGTTCGCACCCGCTCCGGTGGCCTGAGGATTTCGATGCGCCTGCCCTGCCTTCTCGCCGCGATGTTCGCGCTGGCGGCCTGTCACGATCAGGCCAATGGCGGCGGCGCGGGCGTGCGCGAGCAGATCACGGCGGTGGGGTCCTCGACCGTCTATCCCTTCACCACCATCATTGCCGAACGCTTCGTCGCCGCCGATCCCGAGGCCAAAGCGCCGGTCATCGAGTCGACCGGCACGGGTGCTGGCATGAAATTGTTCTGCGCCGGGATCGGGGCGGGCCACCCGGACATCGAGAACGCCTCGCGCCGGATGAAGGCGGGCGAATATCGCGACTGCGCGGCGCATGGCGCGGCGGAGGTGCTGGAAATCCCCATCGGGATCGACGGCATCGCCTTTGCTGAGTCGAAGCGCGGGCCGCGCATGGCGTTGACCACCGCCGACATCTATCGCGCGATCGGCGCGCATCCGGGCGGCAAGCCCAATCGCGCACGGACATGGCGCGACGTGAACCCGGCGCTCCCCACCATTCCGATCCAGGTCTATGGCCCGCCGGCGACCAGCGGCACCCGCGACGCCTTGGCCGAACTGATCCTGATGCGGGGATGCGACGCGGTCGAGCCGCAGGCGCGGGCGCTGGCCGAGCGCGATCCGGTGGCGCACCATCTGCTCTGCACGCGCGTCCGCGATGATGGCGCCTATATCGACGCGGGTGAGAACGACAATCTGATCGTCCAGAAGCTCCAGGCCAATCCGGATGCGCTGGGCGTGTTTGGCTATTCCTATCTTGAGGAGAACCGCCAGACGGTGAACGGCGTCACCATCGACGGGGTCGCACCGACCTATGACGCGATCGCCGCCGATCGTTATCCGGGGTCCCGCCCGCTCTACATCTATGTGAAGAAGGCGCATCTCGACGCCATTCCGGGCTTGCGGCGCTTCCTGACGCTCTATGCCGCGAATTGGGGCGCGAACGGCCCCCTGACGCGGCGCGGCCTGATCGCGTCGCCCGCTGCGGTCCAGGCGCAGGCCCGCACGATCATCACCAGGGAAATTCCGCTCGATCCGGCGCATCTGCCGTCATGAGCGGCGTGATCCTCCTCATCCTGATCCTGGGGCTGGGCATCATCGCCTGGGCCTCGACGCGGATGCGCGCGCTCGGCTTTCGGCGGCGGTCCAGCGTGCGGGTCAGTTCGCTGCCCCATCATCACGGCTGGTATGTCGCACTGTGGACCACGGTGCCGCCGATGATCTTCCTCGCCATCTGGTCGGCGACCTCGCCCGCGCTCGTCACCGACATGGTGCTGCACGTCCCCGCCGCCGCGCAACTGCCCGCGCCGGGTTTCGAGCGGGCGGCCATCCTGTCCGAAGCGCGCGCGCTGGCGGCGGGGCGTGCGCATGGCGCCTTCCACGCGCTGTCGCGGACGCTCGCCCCCGCCTATGATCGGGCGCAGACGCGGATCGACTGGATCGCCACCGCGATCGTCCTGCTGCTGGCGCTGGCGGGGGGCGCCTATGCCTATCTGCGGGTGAAGCCCGGTTTCTCGGCGCGCACCCGGATCGAGCGGGTTGTGCTGGGCCTCCTCCTCGCCGCTTCGCTCATCGCGATCCTGACCACCGCCGGGATCGTCGCCTCCCTGCTGTACGAGGCCGGACGCTTCTTCTCGGTCGTGCCGATCACCGACTTCCTGTTCGGCACCCATTGGAGCCCGCAGGTCATCGACCCGCGCGATCCCGGCGCGTCGCTGGGCGCGGTGCCGTTGTTCTGGGGGACCTTCTTCATCGGCGCGGTGATCGCCATGGCGGTCGCCATCCCCTTCGGCCTGATGAGCGCCATCTATCTGACCCAATATGCCGCCCCGCGCGTGCGCCGGATCATGAAGCCCGTGCTGGAGGTGCTCGCGGGCATCCCGACCGTCGTATATGGCTATTTCGCCGCGCTGACCGTCGCCCCCGCCGTGCGGCAATTCGCAGTCGCGATCGGCATCGACTGGGCCTCGTCCGAAAGCGCGCTGGCCGCCGGGCTGGTCATGGGGGTGATGATCATCCCCTTCGTCTCGTCCATGGCGGATGACAGCCTGGCCGCGGTCCCCAGTTCGATGCGCGACGGCAGCCTGGCGATGGGCGCGACCCCGTCCGAGACGATCACCCGCGTCATGCTGCCCGCCGCCCTGCCCGGCGTCGTCGGTGGTGTCCTGCTCGCGGTCAGCCGCGCGATCGGCGAGACGATGATCGTCGTCATGGCGGCGAGCGGCGTCGCCACGCTGACCGCCAATCCCTTCGCCAGCACGACCACGGTCACGCGCCAGATCGTCGACCTGCTGACCGGCGAGGCGGAGTTCGACAGCCCCAAGACGCTTGCCGCCTTCGCGCTGGGCCTGACGCTGTTCGTCATCACCCTGCTCCTCAACATCGTCGCGCTGAGCGTGGTGAAGCGGTATCGGGAAAGCTATGAATAGGCCGCCCTCGTCCGCAGACCGCTGGGGCAGCCCGGCGATGGCGCGCCGCTTGGGTCGCCGCTATGCCGCCGAGCGCCGGTTCCGCCGGATGGGCGCGGCGGCGGTCGCGCTGTCGGCCGCGTTTCTGGCGTTCCTGCTGATCACGATGATCGCCCAGGGCTTTCGCGGCTTTACCGAGACGCGCGTCACCTTGCCGATCGATCTGGCGGCAGCGGAGCTTCCCATCGAGCCCGTCCGGCTGAAGGGGCGCGGGGCCGATCTGGCATTGGCGGGTGCCGGGCTGGAGGATGCGGTCGACCGAGCGGCGACCAACGCCTTCGGGCCGGACGGAGTCGACCTGCTGTCGCCCGGCGCGTGGATCGTGGTCCGCGATGCGGTGAAGGTCGACCCTTCGCTCCTCCGTCGTACCAGCGATTTCCGTCTGCCCGTCGCCAGCGCCTATGACGTCGCCGCCAAGGGCGAGGGTACGCCGGAGGCCGAGCGGGTCGTCGCCCGGTTGCGGGCGCGCGGGCTGGTGTCGACCGGATGGAATATCGGCTTCCTGCGCGACGCCGACGCGACCGACCCGACGCGGGTCGGCATATGGGGCGCGGCCAAGGGATCGCTGCTGACCATGCTGGTCACGCTGGCGCTGGCCTTCCCGATCGGGGTGCTGGCCGCGCTATACCTTGAGGAATATGCGCCCAAGAACCGCTGGACCGACATGATCGAGGTGTCGATCAACAATCTGGCCGCGGTCCCCTCGATCATCTTCGGCCTGCTGGGGCTGGCGGTGTTCCTGGGCAGCTTCGGCCTGCCGCGCTCGGCGCCGCTGGTCGGCGGGCTGACGCTGGCGCTGATGACCATGCCGGTGATCGTCATCGCCGGGCGCAACGCGATCAAGGCGGTGCCGCCGTCGATCCGCGACGCCGCGCTGGCGGTCGGCGCGTCGCGGGTGCAGGTGATCTTCCACCACGTCCTGCCGCTCGCCCTGCCCGGCATCCTGACCGGCACGATCATCGGCATGGCCCGCGCGCTGGGCGAAACCGCGCCGCTCCTCATGATCGGCATGCGCGCCTTCATCGCTGCCCCGCCGCGCGGGTTGACCGATCCGGCGACCGTGCTGCCCGTGCAGATCTTCCTGTGGTCGGACCAGGTGGACCGGGGCTTCATCGAAAAGACCTCGGCCGCGATCATCGTCCTTCTCGTCTTCCTGCTCGCGATGAACGGGCTGGCCATCTACCTCCGCAATCGGTTCGAGACACGCTGGTGAGCACCCCCAAGATAAGCGCGCGCAACGTCAGCGTGTCCTATGGCGCCAAGCAGGCGATCCATGACATCTCGATCGACGTCGACATGGATCATGTGATCGCGTTCATCGGCCCCTCGGGCTGCGGCAAGTCGACCTTCCTGCGCACGCTCAACCGGATGAACGACACCATCCCGTCGGCCAAGGTGTCGGGGGACATCCGGCTGGACGGGCAGGACATCTATGCGCCCGAGATGGACGTCGTGCAGCTTCGCGCCCGCGTCGGCATGGTGTTTCAGAAGCCGAACCCCTTCCCCAAGTCGATCTACGAAAACGTCGCCTATGGCCCGCGCATTCACGGGCTGTCGTCCTCGCGGGCCGAACTAGACATGATCGTCGAGCGCTCGCTGACCCGGGCGGGTCTGTGGAACGAGGTCAAAGACCGGCTGTCGGAAAGCGGCACCGCGCTGTCGGGCGGCCAGCAGCAGCGGCTGTGCATTGCCCGCGCCATCGCCGTCGACCCCGAAGTCATCCTGATGGACGAGCCGTGCAGTGCGCTCGACCCGATCGCCACTGCGCGGATCGAGGAACTGATCCACGACCTTCGCGGTCGCTACGCCATCGCGATCGTCACCCATAACATGCAACAGGCAGCCCGCGTCTCCCAGCGTACCGCCTTTTTCCACCTCGGCACGCTCGTCGAGTACGGAAAGACGTCCGACATCTTCACCAACCCCAGGGAAGAGCGGACGAAGGACTATATTACCGGCCGGTACGGCTGAGGACGAGGATCATGGACCACACCGTAAAAGCCTTCGACAACGACATCGGCCGGTTGCGCGCGCTGATCAGCCAGATGGGCGGATTGGCCGAGGAAGCGATCGCCAATGCGATCAAGGCGCTGCAACGCTCCGACCTGGAACTCGCGCGCAAGGTTCGCGACGACGACAAGGCGATCGACCTCATCGAGGCCGAGGTCGAGCGGCTGGCCGTCCGCACCATCGCGCTTCGGGCGCCCATGGCCAACGACCTGCGCGAGGTCGTCGCCGCGCTGAAGATCGCCAGCGTCGTCGAGCGGATCGGCGACTATGCCAAGAACATCGCCAAGCGCGTGCCGATGATCGAGAGCGAGGACCGGATCGAGCCGATTTCGATCCTGCCCGCCATGGCGCGCATCGCCTCGGCGATGGTGCATGACGTGCTCGACGCCTTCGCCGCGCGCGATGCCGAGGCGGCAGTGCGGGTCCGCGACAGCGACAATGCGCTGGACGATTTCTACGATTCCATCTTCCGCACGCTCGTCACCCATATGGTCGAGAATCCCAAGACGATCGGGCAGGTCGCGCACCTGCTGTTCATCGCCAAGAATCTCGAACGGATCGGCGACCATGCGACGAACGTCGCGGAAATGGTCTATTTCGCCGCCACCGGCACCCAGATGGGTGAGCGGGATCGCGGCGGCACTTGGCCTTCTTGAGGGAACAGGCACCATGGCACGCGTAAAGATGTTGCTGGTCGAGGACGACGCCGCGCTCGCGGAACTGCTCGTCTTCCATTTCAAGCGCGAGGATTTCGAGGTCAATCATACGCCCGACGGCGAGGAGGCCCTGCTCCTGGCGCGCGAGAGCACGCCCGACATCGTCCTGCTCGACTGGATGGTCGAGGGGATTTCGGGGATCGAGGTCTGCCGCCGCCTGCGCCGCTCACCCGAGACGGCGAACGTGCCGATCATCATGCTGACCGCGCGCGGCGAGGAAGAGGATCGGGTACGCGGGTTGGAGACGGGCGCGGACGACTATGTCACCAAGCCCTTCTCCCCACGCGAGCTGGTCGCCCGCGTCGGCGCGGTGCTGCGCCGCGTGCGTCCGGCGCTGGCGGGCGAGGCGCTGACCTATGCCGATATCGAGATGGACACGGTCGGCCACAAGGTCCGCCGCGCGGGCGAAGTCGTCTCGCTCGGGCCAACGGAGTTCCGTCTTCTCAAGCATTTCCTCGAACATCCCGGCTGGGTCTTCTCGCGCGAGCGGCTGCTCGACGCGGTCTGGGGCCACGACTCCGATATCGAGAGCCGGACCGTCGACGTGCATATCCGGCGGTTGCGCAAGGCGATCAACATCGGCGACCGGCCCGACATCATCCGCACCGTGCGCTCGGCGGGCTATTCGCTCGACGCGGGAGGCTGAAAAATGCGTCAGGATCGGGTCGCAAGCGAAACGAGGGAGCCAAGTGCGGCATGGGACGTTCTGCCCACGCGCTAACGCACTTGCGCTTCTGAACAGGAGATTCGCATGAAGCTCGTTTTTCTGGCCGCCACCGCGCTGATGGCCATGCCCGCCGTGGCCCAGACCACGACCCAGACCGACACCACCGCCCAGGCGGGGGCTCAGACCGGGACCACGGACACCACGGCCCAGGCCGGGATGCAGGCGGGTGCCTCGACCGACACCACGACCGGCGATACCCAGGCCAATGCCGCCGCGTCCGCCGCGACGATGACCGCCGGCGGCTATCAGCCCGCCCAGCCGCCGATGGCATCGCCCCCGCCCCCGGGCGCGCCGGTCGTGTTCCAGCAGGCTCCGAGCCCGTCGCAGGCCTATCCGGCCCCGGCTCCGCTCAAGAGCTATCCGATCTGCAAAAAGGGTCAATATGACCAGTGCCGCCAGCGTGGCGGCAAGTAAGCGGCCATTCACCCGGCTGTAGAAAAAGCGCCGGTTCCCCAGGGAACCGGCGCTTTTCTTATTCCTCCACCAATTTCATCAGACGGCGCTCGACGGGCGCGAGCACCGGGCCCAGTTCATGCCCGCGCTTGAGTACCGCCCCACCCTCGCCGATCAGCGCCCACATGCCCTGGCGGTTGCGCAAGGCGGGGCGCTTCTCGATCCGGTATTCGGGCCGCTCGGCGGTTCGGCGAAAGGCGGAGAAGATCGCCGCGTCCCGCCCCAGATCCATGGCATAATCGCGCCAATGCCCCGCCGCCACCATCCGGCCATACAGGTCCAGGATGCGGTTGAGTTCGGTCCGCTCGAACCCGACCTGCCCCGGGGACTTGGGAAACGGCAGGACCCCCATCAGGCGCGGTCGCGCTTCTCTTCCTGCTCGGCCAGCACCGCGTCCAGCCGCCGCCGCATCGTGTCGAGCTCGCATCGCAGCAACTCGATCTTCTGCGTCTGCGGATCGAACACATCCGAACAGGGCGTGCCATAGGGGACGAAACGCCGTTCGGGCGCGGCACCGCCCTCCACCACCGTCGGGCGCGCCGGGATGCCGACCATCACTGCACCCTCGGGCACGTCGCGGGTCACCACCGCATTGGCCCCGACCCGGGCCCGCGGACCGACGGTGATCGGCCCCAGCACCTGCGCGCCCGAACCGATGATCGCGCCGTCCATCAGCGTCGGGTGACGCTTGCCCGCCACGCCATTGTCCGGGCTGGTCCCGCCCAGCGTCACGCATTGGTAGATGGTGACGTCGTCACCGATCACCGCTGTCTCGCCGATCACGACGAAGCCGTGGTCGATGAAGAAATTGCGCCCGATCTCGGCACCCGGATGGATGTCGATCGCAGTCAGGAAGCGGGTGAAGTGATTGACCAGCCGAGCCAGGAAAAAGGCACGCGCACGATAGAGACGATGCGCGATCCGGTGACCGGCCAGGGCCCAGACGCCTGGATACAGCAATATCTCCGCCCGCGAATGCGGCGCGGGGTCGCGGGCCCGGATCGAATCGAGATAAGCGGCCAAACGGCTCGGCATGAGCATGTCCCCAGATGCGATAGGTGCATTTAAGCACGGCGGTCCTCGAAATCCAGATAGCGGGGCAAAGCGGGCCCGCGCGACAAACTCTATCTTTGTTGCAGCGTTGATGCCGACACGGCATGGCCCTGGCCGGACGACCCAAGGAGACATGATGGACCCGACCAGTACCGAGCTGATCCATATCCTGCCCTTCGTGGCGGTCGGCTTTGCCGCGCAGGTGGTCGATGGCGCTCTGGGCATGGCGTTCGGCGTGATCTCGAACACCCTTCTCATCAGCCTGGGCGTGCCGCCCGCCGCCGCCTCCGCAGGCGTGCATAGCGTCGAGACTTTCACCACGGCGGTTTCAGGGATCAGCCATGCGGTCCATCGCAACGTCAACTGGCGGCTGTTCCTGCGCCTGATGATCCCGGGCGTGATCGGCGGGGCGCTGGGCGCCTATGTCCTGTCGAATATCGACGCGGCGGTGGTGAAGCCGTTCGTGCTCGCCTATCTGACCGTCATTGGACTTTACCTGCTGATCCGCGCCTGGCGGCACAAGGAGCATGTGCGGGAGCCGAAGGTGGTCGAGCCGCTGGGCTTTCTGGGCGGTTTCCTGGATGCGGCGGGTGGCGGAGGCTGGGGTCCGGTCGTGACCTCCAACCTGCTGGCGCAGGGGGCCGCGCCGCGGACCACCATCGGCACGGTCAACACGGCCGAATTCTTCCTGACCGCGACCATCTCGGCGACCTTCATCACCCAGCTCGGCTGGGGCGCGTTCACCATGGCGACGGTCGGCCTGCTGATCGGCGGTATCTTCGCCGCGCCGTTCGGGGCGATGCTCGCCAAGCGGGTGCCGCCGCGTATTCTGCTGACGCTGGTGGGCATCATCCTGACGCTGACCAGCTTCTGGGGATTGTATCAGGCGATTGCCGGGTAAATTCTCGGCAGGCCATGGGCCTGACGGAGGGGGTATCCGGCGGCAAACCCCCTCCACCACCGCTTCGCAGCGGTCCCCTCCCCGTAACGGGGAGGATTTTTATGCGATCGCCGAATGGACGGTCGCCACCGCCTGCATGACCGCAGCGATACGGACGGCGGTCTGGATGATCTCCGCCGAGGCACCCGCCTTCTTCAGCACCGCCTCATGCGCGTCGATGCACATGCCGCAGCCGTTGATCGCCGAGACCGCGAGGCTGAACAGCTCGAAGTCGATCTTGTCGATCCCGGGCGCGCCGATCACGTTCATGCGCAGCTTGGCCGGCATGTTGCGATATTCCTGGTTCCCGGCCAGGTGGGTGAAGCGGTAATAGACGTTGTTCATCGCCATCACCGCCGCCGCCGCGCGCGCCGCATTGGCGGCCTCGGGCGACAGCTTGGGCGCGCATTCGGCCTCGGCAGCCTCGACCAGCGACTTGTGGCCAGTGCCGTGGGCGCAGGCGAGCAGCAGGCCATATTTGCGCTGATCGTTCAGCACCGTCTCGTTGAGCAGCGATCCGACATTCAGGCGAATGTCCTTGGCGAAATCGGGCAACTGCCCGGCAAATTCCTTGAGCGACATGGGATATGCTCCGGATAAACGACGCCCCAGTCCGGGCCGCCGACCATTGCGGATCGGCAACCCTCGCCGGGGCGTCGGGAATGATGGGTCCGGGGACGCTACCGCCCCCGGACGACAGGATTACTCGGCCGCGAGCTGGAGGACGTCGTCGCCCTTGTTCCAGTTGCACGGGCACAGCTCGTCGGTCTGCAGCGCGTCGAGAACACGCAGGGTTTCCTGCGGGTTGCGGCCGACGTTCAGGCCGTTGATCGTGACGTGCTGGATGACATTGTCGGGGTCGATGATGAAGGTCGCGCGGTAGGCGACATGCTCATTCTTGTCGACGATGCCCAGCGCGTCGGCCAGG
>Ga0308171_1000788_pt1 | contig 54362 bp, 48 predicted proteins | sample PhyGR1_FD_202135 | JGI IMG/M metagenome (GOLD analysis project Ga0308171, IMG submission 202135) | Phyllosphere microbial communities from UC Gill Tract Community Farm, Albany, California, United States - DLSLSG.R1 | ecosystem: Host-associated > Plants > Phyllosphere > Unclassified | place: USA... | reverse complement strand
GAGTCGAATTGCGGGTAGGTGTCTGATCAAGGGCGACACCTGCACGCAAGGTCAGCTCATCGGTAACCCGATAGTCGCCACCGAGGGAGTACATCCAGGTGTTCTTGTAGTTGTAGGGAATGGACACAATAGTGGTGCCGCCGGAGTTAAGCGTCAGGTCCTTGAACGAGGACCACTCCGTCCAGGTCACGCTCGCTCCCAAGGTGAAACGATCGTTGAACTGGTGTACCCAGTCCAGACCCGCCGTGGCAGGAATGTCCAACTGCACGCTGGCGTGGGCGCCGTCCGGTGCCAACTCCAACCCTGGATAAGCGGTGTTCACCAAGGTACCGCTACCGCCAAACGGACTCGGTTGGGTCATCAAGTTGTAGGAAAACTGATCGGCGTAAATATTGTATTTGCCGGTCATCTTGTTCTTGATCTTGGCGTGGTAATTCAAGCCAAGCGTATCTCGTTCTGTGGGCTTCCAGACCACGCCGGTAAACCAGCCCGCCGAAATATTGTCAACTTTGACACGCATCAACGCATGACCAACATCCGATGGGAAATTGATGCCACCCAGCACCGAATCGGACACTGCAGCGGCAGACAGCAAGTCGACGTTCTGGCTGACGAACCCCTTGCTGTGCTGAACGATCACCCCGCCTCCGATGGAGAACTGATCATTCACTTTGAAGGACAGCGAGCCGGTCAGCCCCACAGTTTCGATTTTGGTGTCCACTGCAAAGTCGCGCAGTTTCGAGTTCTCATCCCAGGTAGAGCGCATGCCCTGGGGCACAACTTGGCTCAAGCCGAACGCGAAGCGATCCCCGAGGGGCATGACCATGAACCCGGTTGGCAACCAGGCCGTAAACCCGCCCTGCCCACCGTCATTGTTATTGACCGTAGTCGCCGTCCCATCGGGAAAACCATTGGCATCCAATGGCGTATTGGAAATGGGGTTGCCCGCATAATCAGAGGCATCGCCCTTGTACTTGATCTTGATGCGCGCGTAGTCGACCGTAAATTGCGCAACGTTGTGCTCCACAAACGCCATGGCCGCCGGGTTGTTGTACGCTGAGCTCGGGTCGTTCTTAAACAGTGAACCACCGGCAAATGCCCGGCCCCACCCTGGCGCCCCGTAGGTCGGTGTTGAAAAACCGCCGGCCTGTGCGGGTGCCGTCGCCATAGCCCCGCCCATCAACGCCAGCCCCAGCAAAACCTGCACATGTTGTTTCTTATTATTCATGCGGCACTCCTTATTATTATCTCTGAGCCAGCCCTGCCGGTTCGTCTTGCGGCTTGCAATTCATGAACTGGCGCCCTGTGGAGGCGCCAGTTTTTCACCGGGTGATCAACCCTTTGTTCTCAGGCCTTCTTCAAGGCACGATGGTCAGTGCAGGGCTTGGGGTAACACTCAGGCTTACCACGGTGCAGCTGCCGCTCAGGGTCTGGTTGGTAGCGGTCAGCACACCACCGCTGTAGCCCACGGTGATGGTGGAAGGCCCGCAATTGGAGGCGGGATACAGAATCGAAGAGGCAATGGTGTAGCCGACGTTGGTCACTGACCCGGCAGCAGGACCGGTGGCAGTCAACGTCCAAGGCAAGCCGGTAATTTTAGGCAGCGCACACAGGCCGCCACCGGTGACGGCGACGTTGGTGATCTTGGCAACACCGGTCGCATCGACGTTCCCGGTAAAGGTGGCGCCACAGTTAACGGTGGCCTGGAAGGACGACGGTGACTTCACCGAAATGGTGCCTGGCGCGGAGAAGTTTGTGCTGACAGGACTGATGCTGTAGGCATTCGCCATCGAAGCAGCACCCATGCAAACAGTCAAAGCAGTCAACGACACGAGAGTTTTCAAGCTTTTCATTGTTTTTCCTCACATGTTATGGCGAATTCATTTCGCCAGGGGTAATGGCCATGATCGAGAGGTCACGGTGAAACTGCAGAACTTCCCTTTCCAGCCAAATCTCAATTCAATTACCGCAACAACTTCCAGCGGTTATTCAACAACTTTAAAGGTCGGCGGCATCTTGATAGATACCGTCTTGATTTTGCAGTCTTCGCCGATGGGCACATTCGTGGCTTCCAACTTGCCGGTGGCGTTGTCCCATGTACCGTCGGCAGTGGATGGCCCGCACTTGCCGCCCAAACCAAAGGCATGGACATCCACGGCGATCTTCGACATGGAACCACTCTTGGTGTCTTTCGCGACGAGTACCCAAGGCAAGTTGATGGCTTCAACCCGGCTGCACTTTAGGCCGCCGTCGAATTCGACTTTGTCGACGTTTACCGATGAACCATCAGCCGCCACCTTGCCGGCCACTTTGATGGTGCAATCAGCGCTGATCAGTGCGCCTTTTGAAAAACTGATGGGCCCTTGGGCGGTAAACGCACTGCCGGCGGGTTCGATACGGGCGGCCTGGGCCTGGTGATAGGCGATCAGGCCCAGCGCAGCCAATACGATATGGGTGGTGAAGGTGGCAGGTGATTGCATGGTGTACGTCCTTCCCTTTAATTATTTTTGTTCGGGTCAAACAACTTTCTGGCAACTGATCTGGAAACGGGCGGGCGATAAAGACCTGCGCGGCATCCAGACCCCGAGTACGCAAACACTGTAAAGTTGAACTTAGAACGGTTTGGCGCTGTTGCTGTACTTCTCCAGATACTTCAAGCGCTGTGACGGCTGAAGATTGGTCAGGGTAATATCCCCCGCGTAATGATTCAGTACCCGGTGATCCATGCGCCGTCGCCACAAGTAAGGCACATAAGCCCAGACAATCATGCTCGCATAGCCATACGGCAGTTGCGGCGACTCATCAAAGTGACGCAACGACTGATAACTACGTGTGGGGTTGGCATGGTGATCCGAGTGCCGTTGCAACTGGAACAGAAAGATATTGGTAACAATGCGATTACTGTTCCATGAATGCCGTGGCGAACAACGCTCGTAGCGACCATTGGGCAATTTCTGACGTTTAAGGCCGTAGTGCTCTACATAATTCACCACTTCCAGCAGCGAGAAACCGTAGATGCCTTGGATGATCAGGAAAGGAATCACTGCTGCCCCCAGCCAGGCGATCATTGCGCCCCACAACACCACGCTGTACATCCAGGCGCTGAGCACGCCGTTCTGCCAGTGCCAGGCCGGCAGGCCGAGCTTGCGCAGGCGTTCGCGCTCCAAATTCCAGGCCGAGCGGGCACTGAACCAGACCGAGCGTGGCAGGAAGGCCCAGAAGCTCTCCCCCAGCCGCGAACTGGCTGGGTCTTCTGGTGTTGCAACGCGTACGTGATGGCCACGGTTGTGTTCGGTGTAGAAGTGACCGTAGAACGTCGGGGCCAGGGTGACCTTGGCCAGGAACACTTCCAGCGCATTGGGTTTGTGCCCCAGTTCATGGGCGGTGTTGATCGCGATGCCAGTTGCGGCGCCGGTCGACATGGCCATGCCCAGGTAAGTGAACGCACTCACTTCGCCATGCAGTTGAGTACGTGTGGTGATGTAGCTGGCCGCATGGGACAAACCGCTCGACGGTTCCAGGCTAGCGGCAGCCTGCAACAGCCCACCCTGGATGATCCAGTCGATACCGCCAGCGGCGAGCCAACCGGTGATCACCACCGACGAGATAACAAAGAGCACGCCGGTGTAAACGATCCAGCGGTAGTAACGTTGCGATTCGAGATGGCTGACGGCGGATTCGGGCGGGTTGCTCACGTCTTCACCGAGCAAGCCATCGATCAGCGGGATCAGGCCGAAGATCACCAATACACCGACCCACCAGAGTTGCTGGACACCGGTGGTGATGGCCAATGCGCCGGACAATAAAGGCGTGGCCAAGGGCATGATGCCCAACCACCACAGGTGACGCTTGCCGTCGGTCCAGATGCTTGGAGCTGCCAGTGTCTGATTCATGGCAGCCTCCGTTGCAGGGAGGCGGAAAACAGGTTCAGGGAGCGTTGGATGCTCCGAGCAATCAACCATGCGATAAAAGACGTTTTTTTCATTTTTATTCGCTCTTAGGCATTTCAAAAATCATTTCAAAAGAAACATTGAAATATTTTTTTAAATAAATAGCGCGGAATCGTTAGGTCGTCAACTAGTTTTTCGAGGCCTTTTTTGCGTGACCGGACAGTCTCTTTTGCAGCCGCTTGGTCAGGTCTCTAGGGCAGGCATTTCGGACGGTACAACCCGCGGTGAGTGCCACGATTATTGGCTTGTCAGGGCAAACGGAGGATGCAGGATTGCCGCGGTTTGCGCTGGCCGCGCACGCTTCGCCAGCTGTTGCACCGCCTCCACCACCCGCGCGGTGGCAGTGATCGGCAACATGTGCCCGCGCCCCTCCACCAACTGCAGCTTCAGCCCTGGGACCTTATCGGCCAGGGCCTGGCCGTGCTTGCGAAAGTCGAGGACCTTGTCCTGCGCGCCGTAGATCAGGCTGATGGGCAGCGTCAGTTGCGGGTAGCGCTTGACCATCTCCGGCAGGTCGTCGTTGACTAGGGCGATCTCGCTGGACGCGGCATAGAAGTTATCGGGGCGCATGCCCAGCAGTCCGCCTCCACGGGTGGCAAAATCGTCGGGGGCGCTGTCCGGTGCGAACACGCCTTTGACCACGGCACGGCGCGTCAACAGGCCCATAGGCACCGTGAGGGTGTGAGACACCCAGCGCCGCAGCCAAGCCGGTCGCACCGCCAGTGACCAGAACACCAGCGGCAAAGTGGGTTGTGGATGGGTCAGTGGCGCCACCAACACCAACCCCGACACCGCGTGGGAATGGTCAAGGGCCAGCGCCAGGGAAATCGCCCCGCCCAGGGAATGCCCCAACACTATGGGTTTATCCAGGCCCAGCGTATTGATAAAGGCCGCCACTTGCCGCGCCTGGGCCGGCAGGTCCGCAGCGGTGCCTTTATGACGTGTGGAGTAACCCGATCCAGGACGATCGAGCGTGATAATGCGGAAGTGTTCACGTAACTGCCCGGACAGGGCATACGTCAGGTTGCGACTGCTGCCCATCAGCCCATGAATCATCAGCAGCGGTGGGCCCTTGCCCTCTTCGTAATAATGAAAGCGTTCGCCGTCCACCTCCACAAAACGCCCGCTGCCCGGAACGGCGGCTTCAATGCGCCGAGTCATCCACGCACTAAACCCCCATGAAATGGCGCTCGCGCCTATCAATACAGCCGCAGCGATAACCCATTCAACAGCCATAGCTCGGTCCTCTGCTTCCCTGCTGCTGTCGACCTGACCGGAATTGATCAAAGCCTCAGCTATCGCCCACACCCTGGACCTGAATATCGCGCCTGTCCGTCGGACAAGTCGCACATGAGGAACCTGGGACTAGCGTAGGTGATATTTTCAGGTAGATTATTTAAAATCTTTTTTAAAATAAGTAATTCAATTTTTCTTTGCAATGGTGTTCTATCTAAAAGACACAACAAGAAAAGGAGCACACCCGATGCCCATGAAGGAATGCTTATGAATGCCCAGAGCGACTCAATCGATATCGCCATCATCGGCTCCGGCTTTGCCGGCTTGTGCATGGCGATCAAGCTCAAGAAGGCCGGGTTCACCGACTTCTTTATCGCCGAGCAGGCCGACACCCTCGGCGGCACCTGGCGTGACAACCACTACCCAGGCTGCGCCTGCGATGTGCAGTCCCACGTGTATTCGTTTTCCTTCGCGCCCAACCCGGACTGGACGCGGCAGTTCGCGCCCCAGGCAGAAATCCGTGCGTACTTGGAGCAATGCGCCACGCGCTACGAGCTGGCGCCCTACTTGCGTTTCGGCATGGGCCTTGAGCGGGCGGTATTCGATGAGCAACACCAGCGCTGGCAATTGCGCTTCAGTGATGGCCGCCAGGTCAGCGCGCGGGTGCTGGTGTCGGGCATGGGCGGCCTGTCGCGTCCGGCGCTGCCGGATATCCCGGGACTCGACAGCTTCAAGGGCAAACGCTTCCACTCACAGCAGTGGGACCACGCGTACTCCTTGAAGGGCAAGCGCGTGGCGGTGATCGGCACCGGCGCCAGCGCCATTCAGTTCGTGCCGCAGATTGCGTCCCAAGTGGCTCATCTGGACCTGTTCCAGCGCACGCCACCGTGGATCATGCCCAAGCCGGACCGGGCAATCTCACCTCTCGAACGCTGGCTGTTCAAGCACCTGCCCTTCACCCAACGCCTGGTGCGTAGTGCCTTTTATTGGGCTCTGGAAGGCCGCGTGGTCGGCTTTGCCCTGCACCCACGGCTGATGAAAATGGTGCAGAAAATTGCCCTGCGCCATCTGCATAAACAAGTGGCACGCCCTTCCCTGCGCAAGACCCTGACCCCGGACTACACCATCGGCTGCAAGCGCGTGCTGATTTCCAATGACTACTACCCCGCGCTGTCGAGAAGCAATGTCGAAGTGGTCACCGACAACGTGCTGCGCATCGAAGCAGACGGGGTGATCACTGCCGACGGTATCAAGCACCCAGCCGACTGCCTGATCTTCGGCACCGGCTTCCAGGCCACTGACCCCCTGCCCCGCGACTGCATCATCGGGCGCGACGGCGTGGACCTGATGGATGCCTGGCGAGACGGCGCCCATGCCTACAAGGGCACCACGGTGCCCGGCTATCCCAACCTGTTCCTGATCGTCGGGCCCAACACCGGCCTGGGGCACAACTCGATGATCCTGATGATTGAAGCCCAGGTGACCTACATTCTCGATGCACTTGAGCAAATGCAGCGACATCGCATCGCCAGCGTGGACGTCAAACCCAGCGTGGAGAGCGCTTACAACCAACAGCTGCAAGCCAAACTCAAGCGCACCATCTGGAACACCGGCGGATGCCAAAGCTGGTACCTGGACCCGCGCACGGGCAAGAACACCACCTTGTGGCCGGGCTCGACCTGGCGCTTCAAACGCGTCACCCGCCAGTTTGCGCTCAAGGACTATGTGACCAGTCGGGTGCCGATCCATGCGCCCCACCGTCCTGTGCCTACAGCCCATTCCACTGCCGAAGGGAGCCTGTCATGAAGTCATTCAACGGCCGCGTAGCGGCCATTACCGGCGCGGCATCCGGCATGGGCCGCGCCCTGGCAATGGCCCTGGCACGGGAAGGCTGCCACCTGGCACTGGCGGACAAAAACAGCCAGGGGCTGGAACAGACGTTGGCATTGATCAAGGCCTCCACCCTGGCCCCCGTGCTGATCACCACCCAGGTGCTGGATGTGTCCGATCGCCGGGCCATGGAGGACTGGGCTGCGCGCTGCGTGGCCGAACACGGCCGGGTCAACCTGGTCTTCAACAATGCAGGGGTGGCCTTGTCGAGTACGGTGGAGGGTGTGGACTACGCCGACCTGGAATGGATTGTCGGCATCAACTTCTGGGGAGTGGTCCATGGCACCAAGGCGTTTCTGCCGTACCTGAAAGCCTCAGGAGAAGGCCATGTCGTCAACACCTCCAGCGTGTTCGGCCTGTTTGCCCAACCGGGCATGAGCGGCTACAACGCCACCAAGTTTGCCGTGCGTGGCTTTACCGAATCCCTGCGCCAAGAGCTGGACATGCAACGTTGCGGCGTATCGGCCACCTGCGTGCACCCCGGTGGGATACGCACCGATATCTGCCGCAGCAGCCGTATCGACGCCAACATGACCGGGTTCCTGATCCACAGCGAGCAGCAGGCCCGCGCCGACTTCGAAAAGCTGTTCATCACCGACCCCGACCAGGCCGCCAAGGTGATCCTGCACGGGGTGCGTAAAAACAAACGTCGCGTGCTGATCGGCCGCGACGCCTATTTCCTCGACCTGCTCGCCCGCTGTCTGCCGGCGGCCTATCAAGCCCTGGTGGTGTTCGCCAGCCAGCGCATGGCGCCGAAACCCCGCACACCGGTGCTTGAAACCAACGACGAGCCTCGTCTCTGAACAGGAGCACGCACTATGCTGCCGATCCGCCGTGACATTCATTTCGCCCTGCCCGCCGAGCGCATCAAAAACTGGCATGAACAGGGGCCGTTCATCACGCACTTCTTCAACGCACTGTCGCTGCTATTCCCCCAGGGCGAGCTGTTTTTCATGGACAGCGTGCGCCACTACCGCCAACGCATCGACGATCCAGCGCTGAAGAAAGAGATCCAGGGTTTTATCGGCCAGGAGGCCATGCACAGCCGCGAACACGTGGCCTACAACGATCTGCTGCAAGCGGCCGGCTTACCAGCGCACACGCTGGACCGTCGGTTGAAGTTCATCCTCGACCTGCAGAAAAAACACCTGCCAGCCTCCTTCAACCTGGCCGTGACCATTGCCCTTGAACACTACACTGCGATGCTGGCCGAAATCCTGCTGAGCGACCCGTCTCGCTTCGGCGATTCACTCAAGGGCTACCAACAGATGTGGTACTGGCATGCCCTGGAGGAAACCGAACACAAAGCGGTGGCCTTCGATGTCTGGAACACCGTGATCAAGCCCGGGCCCAAGCGCTATTTATTGCGTACCGGGACCATGCTCACCACCACGGTGTTTTTCTGGCTGGTGGTCTTCGATTTCCACCTGCGCCTGCTGATCGCTGACCGCAAGTCCGGCGGGCACCTGAAAGGCTTCTGGCGCATGCTGAAATTTCTGTATGGGCCCAAGGGAGTTTTCCCACGGATGCTGGTGCCGTGGCTGCATTACTTCAAACCCGGCTTTCACCCCTGGGACCACGACAACCGTGCGCGCCTGGCGGGAATCGACGGGTTGGTCGAGGAGATCGAACAGACTCAGCGCGGGTATTAGGCTTGCGCCAAGGCGGCGCGCTCACGCACAAAGTCTTCCAACTGATCTGCCGGCAGTGCCTTGCTGAAATACCAGCCCTGGATAATCAATTCGGCGCCGGTGTTCAGAAAGGCCAACTGCTCGGCGGTTTCCACGCCTTCCACCACCACACCCAGGTTCAGCGCCTCACAGAAGCGCAGCATACCAGTCATGACTTGGGCGCCTTTGGGGTCGCGCTGGGCCACCACGAAACTGCGGTCGATCTTGATGAAATCCACTGGAAACTGATGCAGGTAGCTCAAGGCCGAAAAACCGGTGCCGAAGTCATCGATATAGACCTTGGCGCCGATGGCCTGCAGCTTCTGGATGGTCTGGCGCGTGACCTGGATATCGCCGACCAGCGCGTCTTCGGTGATTTCCACCGAGACGTGCCCGTGGGCCTGGGCCAGGATTTCTACGAGGCGTTCACCATAGGCGGCGTCGGTCAGCGTCGCGCTGGAAATATTGATAGTCATCGGCAGGACAAAGCCGAGTTTCTGCCACTTCTGGTACTGGCGAACCGCCTGGGAGGCAACCCACACATCCACGTCCGGCATCAACTGCGCCTGGGCCAGCCATTGCAGGAACTCCCACGGCGAATGCACCTTGCCCTGGGCGTCACGGGCACGCATCAGCGCTTCACAGCCGGTGCACAGGCCGGTGCGCGTCGAGACTTGTGGTTGGAATTCGAGGTAGAAATCGTAGTCGCTGATTTGCTGGATGCGGCTCAGTTCATTGGCCTGGCGCGCCAGGGCCTTGTGGGAGGCGAGCACCGGATCCAGCTCACGCAGCCGGCCCTTTTCTTCAAGACCACGGAAGGTCATGTCCAGAGACTTGAGGTAGACCGTGCCGCCTTCAGTGGCCTGGCGATGAATCGCAAGCACATACGGCGCATACACCAACGTGCCCAGGCCCAGCAGCGTCAGTTGCAGCGCCACCGCCGCGAAGTCACCATGGGTGCTCAGGTAGGCATTGAGCAGCACCGGCGCTGTGAGTGGAACGCTGACCACCGCCGGCGAGACCCAGCCCATCTGCACCACCGTCAACGCCACCATGGCATTCAACGCGGGTACCACCAGAAAGGGAATGAACAAGCGCGGGTTTAGGATGATCGGTAAACCGAACAACAGCACCTCACTGACGTTGAACAGTGACAGCGGCAGACTCGCCATCGCCAACAAACGCATGGACTGGCTCTTGGAGAACAGCAGGATCGCCAGCAACAGGCATAAAGCTCCACCCGAACCGCCGATAAACGCGAAGCTGCCCAACAGGCCGCTGTTCAACAGGTAGTTGATCGGCTCGCCCGCCGCCGACGCCGCACTGTTCAGCGCCACCGCCTGGTCCAGCACATCGAACAGCGGCTGCATGGCGTACACACCGTGGATGCCGAAGAACCACAGCAGCGAATTCATCAGGGTCACAAACAGGCCGCTGCCGTAAGGCGACTCCAGGGCATGGAGTACTTGGGGCCCCTGGAGCTGCGCCACGTAAGGAATCTGCAGCAGCAAAGACAACACCACCACCAACGCCAGCGCGGTAATGGCGCCCGGTACCACCATATTGATGGTGCCCCGCAGGTTGTGCCCCACCAGGTCTTCATTGACCAACCGAGTCCAGCGGTAACGGTGCAGCCACGCAATCGCCGGCACATTCAACAGCGGCGAAGCAATCGCGATAAACAGGACGAAAGTGGCCGAGGCGCGTGGGTATTCACGCAGGATAAACGTCGCCACCACCACATGGGCCAGACACAGGAACGCCACCGGCAGTTGCGGCAATCGATGCTGGATTGCCAACATGTAACCGATGGACGCAGCGACCAGCAGCGGGATCACAGAGCTGATTTGATTGTGCAAGCCAGCGAAGAACGCCACCACTTGCGCATCGAAACCCAGCATCCGCGCGCATTCGGACAGGATCAGGAAACCGGCAGACACCAGCAGGCAAGGCAGGATCCACAACAAACCTTCGCGGATCGCTCGAAGAGACTCCGTGCTGGCCAAGGCGGCCAGACGTTGGGTGAAGAAAAGCTTGAACAGCGTTTGCGCCATGACCGATCCCTCTGCCCATCGCCCACTGTCCCTGAAAGGCAGGGCCGGAAATACGGGGTTAACGCTACACGTCAAGGCACGCTGAGCGAAAGCCTTTTGCCATTTATCCAGATGTTTTTCCATAATGGATGACAGGCAATTCCTCAGATTTCAAAAGTAATTGAGTTTTGTGACGTGGGCCACTCACTAAATCTGCTTCGGTGCTGATGACCTTCCTGTTATTGTTTTTACTCAATCCTATGCGTGCCTGGACCAACCGCCGGCGATACAAACGCACCCGCCGCCTCGCGGCAGGCCACGGACCAAAGCCCGGCCATTGAATGGAGTAAGCCCTTGTCACCACCCGGCGATAACCACCAGTTGGCACTGGACAGATTCCTCAACGAACACCCCGATGTTGCCGCAGAACTCGAGACCTTGAACCCGCTGGCCGCACTAGCCAAGGGCGAAACCCTGGCACACTACCGCGCCGAACGGCTGCATGAAGCCTTCGAAGCCGAAGCCGAACGTCAGGGCCTGTTTGCCTGGGAGTTGACCCTGAAACTGACCGCCGAGTCCCCCGAAGCCTTTGAAACCCAACGCCTTGAAGTCCACAAGGAAGTGGCACAGATGGCGGGGCTGAGCTGGGACGAATACTGCCGGATACATGATGTGGCCGGTTGACGCATTAGCCCCTGAACCATAGGCACCGACGGGCTGCCAAGCCCTCGCACAGCTCGGCGACATCGACGGTTCGCTGCTCAGGGTCAATGGCCAATGCTGAACGTAACAACGGCCAGTACTGCCTGGGCAGTTGCCTGGGTCGTGGCAATCGTTGATTGCGTTGAGGCTCTACGGGCCGCCGTCCTTCGGCCATCTCATAGAGCACCCGGGCCGCCCCATACAAGTCGGCGCTAGCCGACGGCAATCCTCCTGCTATCAGCTCCGGTGCCGCATACGCCGGCGTCCAGGCATTCAGCCGGTTGCGGCTCAAAGCCGGCAAGCCAGCCTCTGCCTGGGCTTGCGCGTGACCCAAGCCAAAATCGAACAAGCGTAGCCCCTGCTCCCCAACCATAATATTCGCCGGTTTCACATCGCCATGCAGGACACCCTGCCGGTGGGTGTAGGCCAGTGCTTCCAGCAGTTGCAGGGCCATGGGTTGCAACTCTTGCCATGGCAGTCCTTGAGGACACTCCTGGAGCAGGCGATCCAGGGTCAGTCCAGGCATCACTTCCATGGTGAAGAATGCCACTTGGAGGGCTGTGTCTACCTCGAACGAAAATGCACGCACCACGTGATCATGGCGCAGGCTTCGGGTCAGGGCGAACTCGCTGTAGAGAAGCACATGCGCGTCGGTGGAGGCGGATAGGCTCTCGCCTAACAATTTCAGCGCCACACGGCAGTCTGGCTCGCCGAAAGCTTCATGCAGCAGATCCCGCGCGCGATAGACCACCCCCATGCCCCCGGTGCCGAGGATCCGCTCAAGCTGATAGCGCCCCGCCAGCAAGTTCGGCAGACCTGCCGCTGCGCTCATGGCTGGACTACCACAGCGGTCAGGTCATCCCGTGCCGGCCCCTGCAGCACGCCACGGAACAACCGATCCACCACCTGCCGTGGCGTGCCTGCGCTCATGGCACTCCCCAACTCCTTATGGCTGAGCCCCTGGTACAGACCGTCGCTGCACAACAAAAACACATCACCGGGCTGGGCGCGCAGCTCCAATATCTCAAGGCTCAATGGCTGCCTGGCTCCCACCGCACGGGTCAAGGCTCTTGCGCCAGGATGAGCCTGGGCCAGTTCCGGGCTCAACTGTTGCGTGTCTATCAGTTGCTGCTGCAGAGAGTGGTCCCGCGACAGTTGATACAGCCGCTGCCCTCGCCACAGGTAGCATCGGCTATCCCCTGCCCAGACACAGGCGGCGCGATGGTGCTCCAGTAACAAAACCACCACCGTACTGCCCATGATGCCCGCCACGCCATCGGCAGGTTGTAACTGGCTGTCGAGGCCTCGCAGGCACCGCCCAACGGCCTCGATGCGTTGGTCAAAATCGCCTTGGCCGGGCAGTGCAGCAAGGCTGCGAACCACCCGTTGGCTGGCGACATTCCCGGCATGATGCCCCCCCATACCATCCGCCACCGCCCAACAACCACGTTGCGGGCAATCGAGGAACGCATCCTCGTTGCGTGTGCGGCTCTTGCCTTGCGCCGTGCGCCCGGCGCTGCGCCAGGGCTGTGCACCGCTCACAGTTGCTCCGGCAGGCGGAAGGTGCGCCATGTCGCCATCTGGAATGGGCTCGAGTCACGTTGACTGGTGAGCAGGTAATTGGCCCGCAGGCCGGCCAGGTCAGCCTTGAGAACCTGCGCATCCCTGCCGCTCGCGGGCTCGCTTTGCATCAGGTCGAAAAACCGGAACAACGACCAGGCGCCACTGTCTTTCTCAATGCCCAATGGCCGCTCGGCACCACGCTCCAGCACCAGGCTGCTGCGACCATTCTCCGCCTCGTTTGGCCAATGGAACGCCACCGGCACGATCGGGCCGTGGCGGTACTCCAACTGCTGATCACCCACCCGTAGCGTCGCCCGGCTGACGGCCTGGTCCAGGCTATAGGGCGCCAGCGTGAACCGTACGGCCAACTCCCCCTGATCCTCGGTGAAAAAACCTTGGCGAATGATCTGCGCCCTGGTCAGTTGTTCCAGTAACGAGCGCGACATCGGCAGGCTGCGCCCTTCTATCCCCCGCAGGCGATAGCGGTTGCCCTCAACGATGACGAACGGCCGCAGGTAACTCTCATAAAAGCGTGCCATGGCACCCCGAGGCTTGAAAAACGCCTGGAAATCGCCCAGGGCAACGTCGCTGCCAGCATGCGCATCGAATGGGTAGCGGCGCTGAATGGCTTTCGCATAGAAGCCATAGACTTCGTTTTGATAGTGCTGATTCACAAACCCGTAGGCGTCATCGAGCAGTTGGCGCCAGCTTTGGTCGGCAATACCTTCGAACCACCCTTTGAGCGGCTGCGGGAAGCGAGCCGCCGTATCACGCAGGTTGCCCAGCAGGGGCTGCTGTCCATCCATGCGTTGCCTGGCCATTTTGAACGCTGCCTGCTCCGGTGAACTGTCCCGGCTCACTGCCGACAATTGCAACTGCAGCTCATCCAGCAAGCGCAATGCCTGCGTCAACTCGCCCCCTGGGTTCTGCTGTTCGTCGAGCAATTGGTGCAAGGGCTCGAAGCGGCGTTGCAAGGCACGCCGGGCATTATCCGGTAGACCCGCGCGGGCCAGGCTCCTGGACGTCACCGCGCCCAGCCCGGCGACTGGCTGGACTGCCGTTTCAAGTCGATCGGAGACCGACACTAACCGTGTGTTTTCGCGCACCTGCTGCAACAGCTGCACCAAGGCCGATTGAGCCGATGTGAGGCTTGCGAGATATTCAGCGCCTTGTTGCAGGCTGCCACTTTCGCGCAATCTGATCCGACCTAGGGCGTCGCTCCAGACGTCGGCGTATTCACTGAAATAGCGCTGCTCCAGCACCAGCATCAGCCTGCGCAAATCTGCTGCGCCGAGATCGCCCCCCTCTCCAAGGACCCAATTATCCTGAGCAATGGCATGGACCATCTGAGTGCCCTGCTGTTCGAATAACTGCAGGTATTTCCTGGTGTAAAATCCCGGTATGGGCGGTTCAACCCTGGAAAACGCCGGGCCTTCGGCCAGAGGGTAAGGCTCCACGTTCCGCGCTTGTTCCCGCAGCGCCCGGTAGACCACCTCCGCCAGTGACTCCCCGCATAATACCAGGCGCGCCCTGGCGACCAACGCTTCATCCAACGGCGCCAGAAACGGTTGTTCGAGGAGCCGAGCAAAGTGCTCATTCAGGCGCTTGTTCGCCGAGGAGTCGCCCGACCATTGGCCAGACACATACTCTGCCAGCCAGGCGTTATCACGCCGCTCACGCAGATTGAGCATCAGGTAGGCACGCAGGTTATCCAGCAGTTGTTCGCGGTCACCCAGGCTGCCTCGCACGCGTCCTTCGAGCACGGTGGCCACGTATGGCAGAAACCGCTGCTGCAAGGTGTGCTCATAGGCTGCGGCCAGCGGTGCAATACTCAGCGCGCCCTGATACAAGCCGGCCCGATCGATCCACCGAGCTTGCGCCTGTGGCGAAAACACTTGGGTTGCCGCCAGGCGACTGTCCAGCAGCGTCAGCAACGCATGGCTCTCGTCCGCCCCTGGCGGGGTGCCGGTCTGGGTGTGGATCAGTCCCGTCAGTTGCAATAGGCGCTGATGGTTGAACGAGTAACTGTGCGCCCACACCGCCCCCACTGTCCCGATGACCACAGTCGCTGCCAGCGCCATCCATCCGTGGCGCCGATGTATGCGCTGCCGCTCCGGGGTCAGCAGTCCGGCCTGGTCGGCCTCGGCAAATATCACGCGTTTAAACAACCCCTGGACAAAATGCGGACGTACATCGACGGTCTTCGCACAGGTCAGGTAGAAACCTCGCAGGGCATTGATCGGCTGATTGCGGTTGACAGAAAACGCCGCCTCGATAAACAGGCACAGGGCGTCACCGATGCGTGCGACCTGCCGGGGAAAATCAAGCATGTGCCCTCGGCGCTCGACATTTCGCTCTTGATGCAAGCGCGGAATCAGGTCTCCACCCAGGCGCTGCAACAGGTTCTCGAACACGTCTCTCACCTGGGCGAAGTCCGTACCCAGGTCCCCTCCCAGGACCTGCTCTGTGCCATCGCCCTGCTGAGCATCAAAAAACTCGGCAAAACCGGCCAACCGGTCAGACTGGGTCAATACCAGATACACCGGCACATCCACGTGCAGTGTCTGTTGGATGTCCTGCAAGCGCGTACGCACATGGCGGGCATGACGCTCCAGGTCGTGCTCGTTGCTGCTTGAAAGTGTGTCGGCCGACAACGTGACGACTACGCCATTGAGTGGCCGCGACCTGCGCCGCCACTTGAGCAGATCAAGCAGCGTCGACCATCCGGCTGCATCCACTGAAGGGTCCGGCTGGCCCAAGTAACGGCCCGCAGCCTCGACCAGAACGGCGTCTTCGGCAAAATACCAGTCACACCAAGACGTAGCCCCCAGGGGCGCCGCGTCGGGGTGGTCGAATGGGGACGGCAAGCCGCTGGCCGCCAGCAGGCTGGTCTTTCCACTGCCTTGCTCGCCAATCAACAGATACCAAGGCAACTCGTCTCGCCAACGCTCACTGCGCTCACCGTAGCGTCGTGAGGTTTTCAACGCCTGCAGCGCCTCCTTGAAGCGCGCCCGTACCTGTCGTATTTCCTCGTTGATCAATGCCTGCCGCTGATGGCGCTCATGCTCTTCAGGCTGATTCAACCGAGCGGTACGACGCGCGCCCATCCCGACCATCGCCAGCCCCCACAGCAACAGCAACCCGCTGATGGTCAGCAAACGGGACGTCGGGCTTTGCCAGAAACGGTAGTCATCCACCGCCAGCAACGGCCCGAAGAACCACACCAGCAGCGCACAGGACAGCACCAGCAGCAAGCTATATACCCAACTTTTACGTAGCACCGTACCCACGCCTTTGAAGAATGCGTTCATCCATTGCTCCCTGCGTTACGAGGGTGTCCGAGACAGGCCTGACACCGGAAATTGAAGAGGTTGCAGTGCCGCCTCGCGCTCCTGGCTCAGCACCCAGGCAAACCCTGAATACATCACCAGTAAACAGGCCAGCACACCGACAGCGGCCCACATGGCAGAGACGATGCGTATTCGTCCGCGAGGAGCCTTCCCCCTCTCTGGGGAAATGGATAGCGGCACCCGGTCACCCCGCACATGCCTGATCTGGCGGTAAACAGCATCCTGAACCGCTTCGAGTTGCCCCCTTCCCCGCTCCATGACGCGGTATTTGCCTTCGAATCCCAACGCCAGGCACAGGTACATAAGCTCGAGCATGGCAATGTGCTTGACGGGATCGCAGGACAAACGCTCCAGCAACTGGAAAAACTTTTCACCACCGAAGGTTTCGTTGTGAAAGCGGCTCAACAGGCTCCTCTTGGACCAATCGCTGCAACTTCCCCACGGCGTGGTGACTACTGCCTCGTCGATAACACTGCACAGCACATAGCGTGCAGACATCACCTGGCTGGTCTCTGCCCCCAGGTGCAAGGCATGGGCCTCAAATGCGCTGATAGCCGATGAGAGCTGGTCATTGAGCGCCTGCAAGCTTTCCCGAGCGGGGCTGGCCTTGAGCTGGGCAACCTGCGACAGGAGCTCCCAGGCCGCAGCCAACAGCATGTTGGTGCCCATCTTGAAACGCTGCCCCGGCAGGTTGGCGGCGTAGATCATCCGATCTTCCAACTGCTCGAAGCGTGGCGGCGATGGGAAGTCCGTAACGGGTCCCCGTGCCGGTCCGAGCCCATCACGGTCCAGCAATACGGTTTTTTCATCCAGCGGGTATTCACTGTCCATCGTCATGGTATTCAGTTCCTGATAGCCCAGAAGTTGAGTTCCAGCTCGGCGAACTCACCGCTCGCGTGGAAGGCAAAACCACCCGACTGCTCCAACTGCGCGATGTCACGCGGACTGAGTTCGAGCATGAAATAGGTTTTGGCGGCGTGATATGGAATCTGCCGCGGTGCGACCGGCAGCGGCTGTACCTTGATACCGGCCAGGTGCAGGTTCACCAGCTCGCGGATCCGTTCCACGGGACCGATCTTGAGATGCGCTGGCAAACGATGGCGAAGCTCTTCCGAATCACATTGGGCGGTGGCGGCCAAAATGAATGTGGCAGTGCCGAGCAACTTGAGATCGCTGACCGGGCAAACCAGCACCCCGTATTGCCGCTGTTGCAACACCAGCTCGATGGCATGTTGCTCCAGCACCGACGACAACACTGTGCGAAGCCCCTCCATCAGCCCACGAAAGCTCGCCCCCTGATCACCATGCCTGTAGTGCACGGCAAGTTGCGCGCGCTTGTTGTCGTTGGCGAACGTCGACAGCTCACCGAGGATCGACAGCAACTCTCGATACAGCCGCTCCGGTCGCACCTGGGCCTGTACCAGGTAGTGACGCAGGATCAACTCGGCACGATTGATCAGTTGCAGCATTAGAAAGTCGCCGACCTGTGCGCCTGTCGAGGCGCCACTCCCCTGGATTCGCGCTGCAATCGCATCGCCACGCGTCGCCAGCAGGCTGATCACCTCCTTGATGCATGACGACACATAACCGGTGCCCTGGAGATAGATGAACGTCGGCACAAAATCCGCATCCAGGCTTACGCCGTCTTCGCGCGTCGAATCCTGCACCTGGGCGACCTGGAGTTTCACGTAGAACGCATCACTGGGCCCCTCGCCCAGCATCAGGCGCAAGTCCGGGCGTGCGCAGTTGATCTGGCAACGCGAATCGGCGCCAGCGTTGGAATCGCCGATCTCTGTTTCACAGGCGACGTAGCGTGCCAGCACATCGCTTTGCTCCTTCCTGCGCACTTCGACCTGATTCTCCGTCGCCAGCGGCAACGCCAGGTAAACAGCTTGCCTGCCCGCGTTGGCAGGCACCTGCAACACCAAGGGCTCCATCGCGCCGCTCAACTCGAACAAGCTGCCGTCCGGCAATACTCCACTGGCCTGGTTGACAACCACCTTGCCCAGATTGAGGTACTGCAAATCGAGGTCCAGGGTCAGGAACCCCCACGCATCACTGCTCAGCAACCGAGTTCGGTTGAGCTGTCGATGGTAGTAGCGGTCGTTGTGTTGCAAGTGCTGGGGCCGCAACAGCATGCCCTCTTGCCAGATAACGTTATGGACCAGCATCTCAATTCTCCGCCCTGTCAGTCTGAGGGGCTGCCATCCGCAGGCCCGTCTGGTCCAGCACAATGTCGGCACGCGTCAATTGCCCCGGCGCCACCGGCAGCACCAGCCGCCATTGCACATGAGGCAAGTCGCGATAGGCCGCCAGCACGCCGACGTAGCGGCTATGCGGCTCGACACTGAGCTTGAGTGCCTGCTGTTCACCAGGACGCAATTCCAATTCCTCGCCGCTGACCCAATCCTTGGAGAGCGTCTGCTCGGCGCGGTCGTACAGGCTGAAAAAATCGGCGTTTTCAAAGGCCACGGGGTGCCGCAGTTCAAGCAGTTGCACCACCACGGGTGACGGGCGACCGTGAAGGTCGGGGTTGACTTCATCACCTGCGATCAACGTCAGGTCGAGTTTGGTCAGGGTCGAAAAAGGTGAAAGGCTGCTACATCCGGCCAACAGGCACAGTGCTGACACCCGTGACAGGGCAGTAATTCGGTACCTGAACGTCATCCTGGGCACCCTACATTCAGGGTGGAAACCAGGCGTACCTGCTCCCCGTAGGCATTGGAAAAGTCATTGCGCAGCAACTGATCACCCAAGGAGTTTTCGTCAACCAGTCGTCGATAGTGGCGTTGGTAACTCCGCCAATGGGCCGCCTCGGTGAAAAACCTGGGGCGCTTGCCCTCGCGCTCGAAACACGGCAACAACTGCCCAGGCGCAAAGGCTGCCAGTGCACCCCGTACCGCGGCCCGGCAGGCCACGACCATCGCCAGCTGATGAACTTGCAGGTCTCGACAGGCCTCGGCGACGGCTTGCTCGGCAGCGAGTTCACCCGACTCACCAGTGCCCAACAACGACGCCATGGCAGCCTGGCTGTCGGCGCAGACTTTCAACGGGTTGCGAATGTTCAGCACTGGGGAGACCAACGCAACGTTGATCTCGCTGTTGAGCTCATCGCGCGTTCGCAGGCTTTGCTGCAGCCCTTCGATGGCGTGCCTGAACAGCCCTGCCACCTTGATCGCAAGGGCTTCGCGACCTGGCGTATCAAGCGTGTCCAATGGCAGGCCCAATGCTTGCGCGAACTGCGGCCAGAACGCTTGCGAGCCAGCAGGCACGGCGATGACGGGTTCGGGAGGGTTCACTTGCCTGTCGGGTGCGGCCCATGTCGGTACGATCAGATGATCGCGATCCACAGGCCCTTGCATGTGGGATTGGGGAGACACCTGCGTTGACGCATCCAGAGCATCCAATTCTGCCGATGAGTCGACGCACAATTGCTCGCGATCCAGTGCATGAAGAGGGTCAAGCCCGAGGAATGCGTCGTCTGGAATCAAGTCATTCCGAGCAAAGGGCCGCCGTTCATTGGCCACCAGGCGAGCACGAATTTCCAATTGGCCCAGTTGGTACACTTCCCCATCTGTGATCAGCCGCGCTTGCCCCTTGTCCAGGCGTTCCATGCTGCCTGACACAGTGATGCCATTGCTGCTGATATCCGTCAGGAAGTAGTGACCTTCTCGATAACTGACCAGGGCATGATGACTGGAGATCAGGCGATGGGCATCGGGGATGATCCAGTCACACCCCACCCCACGGCCGATCACACCGCCACCCCCCTCAAACGTCTTGCGGGCCAACGGTTCACCGTTCACGACACTGCAGACTTCAAACACTAATTGCATGGCAGAACTCTCCTGCTCACTGCCCACGACGGACAGCCTGGGGATCACCCAAGGGGCGGTAGTCGGCATCGTCAAAGACATAATTGGCGTTACAGCCACTCAACAAACACAGCGCAAGCAACAGGGCTTGCCACGGATGAAAAAACATCAGGTATCTCCCATGAAAACCAGGTGCCAGCACGTCCCCACTCAGCACTCCTCACGTACATCGCCAACGGGGATTTTCAGACGCGCCAGGCGATAAAGCAGCGTGCGGCGGGCGACGCCCAGCTCTCGCGCAGTTCGGGTGCGATTACCACGGTTCTTGTGCAAGCAATCGATCAGGAACACCCGCTCTACCCGCTCCAAGCGTTGACGTAACGTCGCATCGACAGCGGTATTGGCAGGTGGCGCAGGCAAGGAAAGATGCACCGGCAGGATCACTCCGTCATCGCAGAGCAGTACTGCTCGCTCCACCAGGCATTTGAGCTCACGGACATTGCCGGGGAAGGCATAGCTCGACAGTTGGTCAAGGGCCGCGCTGGACCACGACACCGGTACACGTCCCAGCGCAATGGAAGCCTGTTGCGCAAATTCCCGCGCCAGCAACAACACATCCCCGTCGCGTTCACGCAAGGGCGGCAGTTCGATGGGAAATTGCGCCAGCCTGTAGTAGAGGTCTTCGCGAAAACTGCCTTGGGCTACCATTGCGGCGAGGTCGCGATGCGTCGCAGCGATGATGCGCACATCAACCTTGTGTGCCGCACTGGCGCCCAGCGGGCGAACTTCGCCCTCCTGCAGAACCCGCAGCAACTTGGCCTGTAGAGACAACGGCATGTCGCCGATTTCGTCCAGGAGCAGCGTGCCACCATGCGCCGCGTCAAACAGCCCGACATGGTTGCGTTCAGCCCCCGTGAAGGCCCCTTTGCGATAGCCGAACAGTTCGCTTTCCAGCAACCCTTCCGGAAACGCCGCACAGTTTTGCACCACGAACGCTTTGCTTTTGCGCGGCCCTGCAGCGTGGATAGCCCGCGCCACCACCTCTTTGCCTGTCCCCGTCTCGCCACGCAGCAATACGGTGTAAGGCGTCTGCATGACCTTGCCGATCAGGCGGTACGTTTCATCCATCGCCGAACTGCTGCCGATCAGCCCAAATTCTGCACGGGGGGCCGGTGTACAGTCATTCTGGAGGGCGATACTTCCTGTGGAACACTGACGCTTCAGCAGAAGCAGCTGCATCAAGGCAAAACTGCCCAGTTGGCTCAAGGAGACAGAGTAGTCCTGCAAGTTTTTCCGGCATTGACTGGCGCATACCAACACGCCATTGATGGCCTTACCGCGGTTGAACAACGGCACGCAGGACAGCGCTTTCCAGGGGGATGCCAGCGTTGGCAGAAACCCGCATTCATACACGCTGCCGGTGGGGTCTTCCAAGCTAAGGGCCATCTGATGACTGAGTACATGGCGCAGCATCTGCTCATGCTGAAAGTCCTGGGTGCCGACCGGATCGCCGGAGCTAAGCGCTCCGGACAAATGCTGGGCGATCAGCTCAAGCCGGCCAGTGGACTCATCTCGCCAGTACCACTGACTGAGTTCGCATTGGCTCAACTGCGCCACCGCCGTAACACATAGACCGGGCAACGTGGCTTCGTCGCCATCGATACCCAGCCGAATGAACCAGCCAAGCAGCGCGTCGGCGTAAGCCCGCGAATGGGGTTCCTGGTTGGACCGGTCGTCCCTCATTGGCTGAACTCACAGATGGGCATGCCATTCCCCGCCAGGTACGCATGCACATGCGTCAAGGGTTCATCTTGAGCCATCGCCCGCAGCAAGCGGTCCACCACCTGCGGTAACAAATGCAGCTCGATCCACTGGTCAATATAACGAGCGCCACTGTCTCCGTGGGAGCAATGCTCGGCCATGTGTGCAACCAGTTCGGGCGTATAGCTGAACGCCAGCTTGCGCAGACTTAACCTCTGCCCCAGGCGCTCCAACTTAAGCCTGGTCAAATCATTCAGAATCTCACCCGTCACCGGGTAATACGGCACCACGCGCATTCGGGCCAATAACGCGGGTTTGAAGTGGTCACGCAGCAGAGGACGGATTGCCTCTTGCAGCACGTGCATCTCAGGTCGCTGGCCACCTGCGCACAGCTCACCGATGCACTCGCTGCCCAGGTTGGAAGTCATCAGGATCAGCGTGTTGCGAAAATCGATTTCCCGGCCTTCCCCATCATTGGCCACGCCCTTGTCGAAAATCTGATAGAACAGGTTCAACACTTCCGGGTCGGCTTTCTCGACTTCATCGAGCAGCACCACCGAATATGGGCGTTGGCGTACGGCTTCGGTCAGCACACCGCCCTCGCCGAAACCGACATAACCGGGCGGTGCCCCAATCAAGCGAGACAGCGAGTGTTTTTCCTGAAATTCGGACATGTTGAGGGTGGTAACAAAACGCTCACCGCCATATAACAGATCACCCAGAGCCAACGCAGTCTCGGTCTTGCCGACGCCACTTGGGCCGACCAGCAGGAATACTCCGACCGGCGCATCGACCTTGTTGAGCCCGGCGGCAACGGCGCGCAGGTTGCGGTCCAGGGCTTGCACCGCGTGTTCCTGGCCGAGAATGCGCGCGCGCAGCGCATCGGCTAGGCCCAGCACCCGTGCACTGTGTTCGAATGCCAGTTGTTCAACCGGGATACCGGTCCAGCCACTGATGACTTCGGCCACCAGGCGCGGGCACACCTGCTGCGTCGATGTTGGCTGTTCCAGCCAACACTGCTCCAAGTGCTGACGTTCACTTTCCATCGTCTCCATGCGCAGGTTAAGTCCGTGCAACACCTGCTCATCCACGGGAAACCCTTCCTGCCTGTCACGACTTATTGCCTGATGCTGCCGCACACCTTCTGCCTGTTCCGCGTAGAAGCGTTGCAATGCCTCCGGCGCCGTGTCCCGACGGGTACGCAAGCGAGCGCAGGCGGTGTCCAATACATCCACTGCCTTGTCCGGCAACTGACGCCCGGACAGATAACGCGCACTCATCTGCGCCGCCGCTACCACCGCGTCGTCCCGTACGTAAACGCCATGGCTGCGCTCATACACCGAAACCAGTCCACGCAGGATCGAAACCGCTTGCTCGACGCTAGGCTCGCCAACCAATACAGACTGGAAGCGCCGCGCCAGTGCGGGGTCTTTTTCGAAGTATTTCTTGTATTCCGACCAGGTGGTGGCGGCGATGGTGCGCAGTTCGCCACGGGCCAGGGCTGGCTTGAGCAGATTAGCGGCGTCGGACGCGCCCGCCTGGGCGCCCGCCCCGACCAGCGTATGCGCCTCGTCGATAAACAGGATCACCGGTTTCATCGAGGCGTTGACCTCGTCAATCACGCCCTTGAGGCGCCGTTCGAATTCCCCCTTGATGCTCGCGCCGGCCTGTAGCAGCCCCATGTCCAGGGTTAGCACCCGCACATCCCGGAGAGGTTCCGGCACCTGCGCAGTGACAACGCGCAACGCGAGGCCTTCGACAACGGCCGTCTTGCCGACCCCGGCTTCTCCGACAAGTATTGGGTTGTTCTTGCGCCGGCGCATCAGGATGTCGATCAACTGGCCAATTTCAGCATCCCTGCACAACACCGGATCGATACGTCCTTCACGGGCCTGCCGTGTCAGGTCGTGAGTAAAGCGCTCCAGCAATGAATCAACCGTCGGCGCAGGACCTGGGCAAGGCGCCTGGCCCAGCACGAAACCATGCACCCGTTGCACGTCCAACCGGCTCAATAACACTTGATAGGCACTCCCCGCGTACTGCAGCGGGTGACGCAGCAGTGCCAACAGCAGGGCGCCGTGATCGACCTCAGCCTGGCGCAGTTCCACATGGGCAACCATCAGGGCCTGTTGCAGCCATTGCACAAGCGCCAGGGCAAACACTGGATTGCGCGAAGCACTGGCCTCCCCCTTCGGTTGCAGTGTGGCTTGCAGCTCGCCGGCCTCAATGCCCGCATCCGCCATTGCCCGTACCAGAAGGCCGTCTTGATGCTCCAGCAGCGCCAGCAGCAGGTCCTCCACCAACACTTCCCTGCCCCCGCGTGTCACGCAGCGTTCAGCAGCGCGCACCAAATCCCGGCGAGCCTGGGCGGTCAATGTCTGGATAAGTTGTTGCAGATCCACATTCATCATAATGATTCATCCTTCATGAGCATTACCCGACACCATGACCACACCATCGGCGCACTCATGTGCCAGCCAACTGGTCCAGCCGAGGCCGCAGACGTTGTGTTCGCCAATGTGCAACGGTCGGATCTCTTCCTTGGCCAGCACCAGGCGCAGGTCATATTCCAATGGATCCCGAGCCGTCAGGCGCACCAGCGAACACAGCAGCGGGTAGTCGGCCCCAGTGGGCAGAAACCCATGGAGTTGCTGCCAACCCAGGCCCTGCAGATGCACCCTGAACTTGCCGCTACGGTCGGCCACCCGGCAGCCCAGCACCTGGTCATGACCGAGCACACTGTTCGCGTTGCCGAGCCGGTTTCGCTGCGGATCGTCGATGACCACCGTGCGCAGTACCCACTGTTCAATGAACAAGCGGTGGTGTTTGAAGTAGTAGCGCAGCACCGTCTCGATCAAGGATGCCGAATGCGACCGGAGGCCAAGCATCCCGAGGTACGGCAGCAGCCGTTCGCAGTTCAATCGCGCGATACTGCGAATCTGCTGTCCGCTCAGGCCGATCAACGCGAACATCTGCTCGGAGAACGTGTCACGCGCGCCTGCCTGGAAACGCGCCCGGTAACGGTACTTACGCCAGACGGGTAGCATCAGTCGTTGCAGACGGTGATGAAACACGTCCAGAAAATCTCGCGTGGTATTGCCACCCACCCCGTCGGCACACGCCTGCTCGCCATAAAACGCCGGCAAGGGCGACCCCGCGCCACACAAGCCCAACAGGTTGAGTCGAAGACGCGCACGCAACTGCTCGTGTTCGATGAAAAACTCCACCCGGTCAATATCGTGACCGGGAAAGCCAAGACCTGGATTGGCGTGAAACTCCAACAGGTCATACAACGCGTCTTCATCCAACAGCGGATGGGCAACGCGCAAGCGTTTGATCACCTGCAAAACTGCCTGGAACAGCGAGTACTCGCGGATGCTCAGGGACAATCGCGTCAAAGCAGGGGCTGCTGCCCCATCCGTGGTGGCCATAGGTACACGTCTCCTTGTGTGCTGATGACTCTTAGTTCGTGGTAGGCGTTGAGGCTGGCGTAAAGCGCGAAGAATTCGTTGAGTACCGACGCGAAGACGAACACTTCGCCATGCCCCAAAAAGCCTTGGGGATCGATGCTCAGATCAATTCGTATCCCCCGAAACGGCAAGCCACGGTGCAATCGGTCAACCGCCGTATGACTGACGGATCGCATTGCGCCCAGCTTCCTCTCGCTGATCTTCTGCGCTTGTCGGTCGTGGTAGCGCGGTAAGTCATAGGTTTGAAGGATCACCTTCAAGGCATTGATGTCGCTCAACGACAGATAGTTGAGCGACAGGTTGCTGATCAACCGCCAGAGAAAATCCTGATCCAGGGGGGGCGGGAAACTGGCCGTCGGTGCGCAGATATTCCGAAACGACAACCCCTCTGGCGTCTGTTCGCAAGGCAGGTTGATGTCCCCAAGCTGCAATAGCCGAGGCAGATTGTGATTGGTACACGTCAACTCGATCGACAGTGTTTGTTGCGCTGACCCAGGACCGTTACCAAACGCAAGCCAGGTCTCAAGGCCTGCATGTTGTGTCGATGGCCGTTGACGAATGCTGTAACTCGCTGGGCCATCCGACAGGTCGTTATCGACATCATGTTCGAAGGATTCGAAGGGCACGTAGGTCTTGTATCTACGCCCACCCGGTTGCCACCCTGTGACACTGTCAACGGAAAATACGCTCGCGTTTTCCCGTGAATACTCACCGGGGACGAGCAGGTACTCATCCTGCTTCCCATCCAGGCGGATGGGCACTGCATCATGCTTGAACAGGTTCACGATGGGGGTGCAGTACAGTTTGACGTTCTCCAGGGTGGGCTGCCGGGACTCACCCCATGGACTGCGCAACTCGAAGCGCAACATCACTCCACTGACCTGCTTGAGCAATTCGCCAGGTAATTCCTGCAGTACCCCCAGGCCCCCCACATCGACAAACAGATACTTGTCAGGGAAGGCAAAATACTCCTGCAGGTGGCGATACCCCGGAAAGGTATTCTGCGGATACGGGATCAACGCCTGTTCCTCGCTGAAACCCACCGGCTGGACCTGGTCGGCACCCAGTCGTAGCGATAACGCCTGACCATCAACCCCATTGACCGGTAGGCCATCGTGGCCCAAAGGCAGCAGCTCGATACCCTCGAGATGACGCAGCAGGCTCAGGTACAGCTCCTGGCTGATGTAGCGATCCCCGGCGAAATGCAGGCGCAACCGGTTGAGGGTCCATTCACTGAAATTCCCTTCGGCGCTCATCTCCAGACGCAGACTCAACACCCCCTGTCCTGCTCGGGAGCCATACTCCAAGGCGTTCAGCTGCAACGGTAGAACCTGCGTGGCATAGCAGGTCCGAAAACGGCATCGCTCGCCATTGACTGCGGCGCTCTCAACCGGCGTTCCCCTCGCCACGCACACGTCAGGACCTGAGTGCTTCAACGGATCAAACTGCAGCATGCTGAACGCAGGCATCGGGCGCATGTAGTTGGGCCAGAGCAAATGCATCAGCGAGTGGGTCAGTTCTGGAAGCTCGTCATCGAGTTTCTGGCGCAAGCGCCCCGTAAGAAACGCAAAGCCTTCCAGCAGCCGCTCTACATCCGGATCCTGACCGGACTCTGCGAGAAACGGAGCGAGCGCAGGATTACGCTCGGAGAACTGCCGCCCGAGTTGTCGCAACGCGCTGAGTTCGCTTTGGTAATAACGATTAAACGACATCCGGCAAGACCTCTACCCGACCGGAGTCGCCTAGCCGAGCGGTGAACACTACGGGGTGCTGGGTGCCCTTAATCACTAGCGTGGCTTCAATGGCGAAGGCCAGGGCCAGCGGGTCATGGTCCCTCGGCAACGTCTTGACCCGCACATCCTTCAAGCGCGGCTCGTAGGCGCGGATGAATCGCTCGATCAACAAGCGTGACTGAGCCAATGACTCATGCAGGCTCTGGTTCATGTCATTGAGGTCGGGCAAGCCGTAATCCGGCAGCGTCTGCACACTGCCCGCACGGATGCTGAGCATTTTTCCCAGGTGACTCGCGACGGATGTCACGGCACTTGCGGGAGTAGCCGGGCGTTCAAGGCGCTGGAAAAGACTCTGGTGATTGGGCATTCGCTGGCCTCTGCTCATTCTTTGTCGAGCTTGCCGACCAAGGACAATGTGAAATCCGCCCCCATGTACTTGAAGTGCGGGCGCACACTCAAGTTGACGCGGTACCAACCGGGTTCGCCGTCGACATCGCTGACAACGATGCGGGCCGCCCGCAAGGGTCGCCTCCCACGCACTTCGGCACTGGGGTTTTCCTGATCGGCGACGTACTGGCGAATCCACTTGTTGAGTTCAAGCTCCAGGTCGGTGCGCTCCTTCCACGACCCCAATTGCTCGCGCTGCAAGACCTTGAGGTAGTGGGCCAGGCGATTCACCACCATCATGTAGGGCAATTGAGTGCCCAGGCGGTAATTCAGCTCGGCCTCCTTGCCTTCTGGACTGAGACCGAAGTGTTTCGGCTTCTGGACCGAACTGGCGGAAAAAAATGCTGCATTGTCGCTACCCTTGCGCATCGTCAAGGCAATGAAGCCCTCCTGCGCCAGCTCGTATTCACGCCGATCGGAAACCAGCACTTCAGTCGGAATCTTGGTTTCAATTTCACCCATGCTGTGGAAGTGATGCAGCGGCAAATCCTCCACCGCGCCACCGCTTTGCGGGCCGATGATGTTCGGACACCAGCGAAAGCGCGCGAAACTGTCGGTCAAACGCGTAGCAAAGGCGTAGGCAGTGTTGCCCCACAGGTAGTGCTCATGGCTATTGACCACGTTTTCCTGATAAGCAAAGGTCTTGACCGGGCATTCAAGGGGATCGTAGGGCGTACGAAGCAGGAAACGCGGCACGGTCAAGCCGATATAGCGTGCGTCTTCGCTTTGGCGAAAGCTTTGCCATTTGGCGAATTGAGGGCCTTCGAAATGGTCTTTCAGATCTTTGAGATCCGGTAGGCCGGTGAAACTTTCCAACCCGAAGAACCCAGGCCCGGCAGCTGCGATAAACGGCGCATGGGCCATGCAGGCCACGCTGGATGCGTATTGCATCAGCTTCACGTCGGGTGCGCTGGGGGACAGAAAGTAATTGGCGATAATCGCGCCCACAGGCTGACCACCGAACTGACCGTATTCCGCACTGTAGATATGCTTGTACAGCCCGGACTGGGTCACTTCCGGAGAGTCCTCGAAATCTTCCAGCAGGTCTTGCCGAGAGATGTTCAGCAGTTCGATCTTGATGTTCTCGCGAAAATTGGTGCGATCAACCAACAACTGCAAACCTTTCCAGGAAGCTTCCAAGGCCTGGAAATCCGGGTGGTGCAGAATCTCATCCATCTGAAGACTGAGCTTCGTGTCAATCTCGGCAATCATCCGATCCACCAGCCGCTTCTTGACGGGCTCGCCACGGTTCTGCGGCTTGATCAGCTCTTCGATGAACGCCGAGACGCCACGCTTGGCAATGCCATACGCCTCGTCGTCCGCACTTAGCAGAGTCTGTGCAACGATGTTGTCGAGAATGCTGTATTGATCAGCGGTTTGTGCAGGCAGTGAGTGCTGTTGTGTCGTCATGCGGTCAGTGTCCTTTTACTGAAAAATGTCAGGCGTCAGGCGTGCCCAGCCCCAGCTCCGCCAATACCCGGGCACGGGAATCGTCATCGGCCAGGGCCTGCTCGATAGCCTTGCGAAAGCTCGGCGTGTTGCCCAACGGGCCTTTGAGCGCCATCAACGCCTCGCGCAACGCCATCAGCTTGTGCAACTCGGGCACCTGCTCTACCAGGTTCGCGGGATTAAAATCCTTCATGGAATTAATGCTTACCTGAATGGCCAGTTCCTCAACGTCTGCATCCTCCTGCAGACGGTTAGGCACGTTCAGCGTCAGGCACAACGCCTGTTTGGCCAACACGTCATCCAGGGTGTTCTTATCGATCGCAATTGGCTTTCGATCTTCGAGCTTGCGCACATCTTCACGCTGGGTGAAATTGCCCAGCACCAACAGCTTCAACGGCAGCTCGACTTCTTCCTGCGCCCCGCCTACAGCGGGCTTGAAAGTGATGTTGATACGCTCCTTGGGGGCGACCGAAACGTCTTTGGCCATGGTGTATTTCCTTATTCAGTGGCTCGAAAGCCTATTCAAGTACCGCTTCCAGATCGAAGAGGCACAGCCTGCGATGGGTGTCTTCCTTGCGCTCACGCACTGCGTGGTTTTGTGGCAACAGGTCGCAGCAGCGATACAGAAGCTGGGTGACCTGAAGGGCCAACTCCGGCTCCCAGTGTTCAAGACCTGTGTGTTGCAGTTCGTGGTCCAGGTGTTCGAGCTGGATCTTCGCCAGCTCATGCTTGCCGGCCTGCACACACAGGCGCGCCTGGGCAAGCCGCCAATGAAATCGCGCGCGTTCGCTGCGAGCGGCATACATCCCTTGTTTGAGTTCATGGATCGCGGCTTTGAGCCCGTCCTGTCGCAACCGGGGTGCGACTGCCTGCAAGGCGCTCTCCCAAGGCTCGGCTTCGGTATCAATCACCACGGAGGCTGATTCGGGTGTTTGCAGATGACGGCTGACCTGCAGCGTGATCCAGTCACGGCTGGCGGCGTCGGCAAAAGGGATGCTGTCGTGAAAACAGAACGACGGCAGGTCCGGCAGACGTTGCAGCAGCAAGGCGAAGGTCACTTCCAACTCGATCATGGCCTGTTCGGCCCGCAAGGCTTCCAGGCATTGCCAGAGCATGTGCAGCCCGTCAAACCAGAACATCGCACCGGCGAGACTGGCTTCGAGTTCAAGTACCAGGTCGGCGTGATGCCCTTGAGCAAAACGCTCCTGATAACGCTTGAGTTTTTCAGGGGCTGGCCCACGCAGGGTGGTAACCCGTTCGCTGTCGGCGTCCGGATATCCGCTCAGGACGAGCCAGTTCAACGTTCGGTTGAGACGCAGGGCGCGTAGATCGGTGGCGTTCTGGCGCAACCACCAGGCACACAACGGACGGGCCTGCTCCTGCAAAGTGCGTAGCAACTTGCCTGCGTCTTTTTCGTTGTCCACCACGGGCTCGGATTTGAGCAATTGACTGGTCGCCTGCTTGACCTGGGCAATGACGCCGCTCAAGCCTGCTGCCGGGGCATCAGCCTGAAGCGCCTGCTCCAGCCGTTGGGCCAATTGCCTGCGAATCGGCAGCAGCAGCGGCGCGTCGTCCCCCAAGTGCCTGCCCCACAGCTCTTCAAGGCTCGTCAGGTGCTCAAGCAAGGCGCGGAACAACAGCTGCTGGTTCTGGAGTGGCAGGCCCTGTGCAAACAGAGGCTCAATGCGCAACACCAGCCAGGCGAACGCTGCGCTTCGGGTACGCAGTTTTTCGGGGTAGCTCTCCAACCAATGATGCTCACAGAGATAGCGCAGCAACCCGAGACCCGCCAGCAAGCCAGGATAAGACTCACGTTGGTACAACGCCCAGGTCATCCACACCGCCACGCGTAGATCCTTGGATTGCTGGCGCAACAGGCGTTCGCTGGTTTCCAGGATCTTGTGCCAATCAGGCTGGCGGGTGCCATGAATGGATTGCGCCTTGGTCAACTCGGATTCCAGGCATTCATATTCACTTGAAAAGCGCATATCGCCGCCCGCAAAACATGTTTGCGAACAAGGCGACCTTGCAACCTCAAGATAATAATCACACAGCGTGTCCGAATAAGACATTTCGCACCAGGCGCAACTAACCAATACGTGAGCAGCCAACTAACCGCACTTGAAATACGCATTAGAAGGCATCTGAACCTTGCCCTAACTTCTGCAAAGTTCCCGAACCTTAGCCACGCCAAAATCATTCAGCAAGCGACGGAATGACACTTAATCCTTTTCCTACAACCTTATTAAATGGGCCACTGCGCAGCATTTTGCGCACCCATTCATGCTTATGCGCTCAACTTGACCTTACAACTTCGACATTCAACCATTCTTCCAACTGAGCAACTAAATGCGCACAGCTGCGCAATTAAATACGGCTTACACCCACAAAGTTCATCCCACACAATCAAAAAAACGAACTTATATAACGCCACACCTCAATGTTTATTGGCCCGCGTACTTCCAGGCACGGTTCTTGTACTAGGCACCTTTCCCAACCCGCGTAATTATCGGTTGGAACTACCTCTTCAATCAGACAAGGAAACCCGTCATGCCAACACCCGCGTATCTCTCCGTCACCGGCGTCAAACAAGGTTTGATCACGGCAGGCACGTTTACCCAGGACTCGGTAGGTAACATTTATCAGGAAGGCCATGAGGACCAGATCCTGGTCCAGGCCTTTTCTCATCAGGTGATCATTCCGCGTGACCCTCAATCCGGCCAACCAACGGGCCAGAGGGTGCATAAGCCCATGATGATCAGCAAAGTCTTCGATAAATCCTCACCGTTGCTGTTCAGTGCATTGACCAGCGGCGAAGAGGTCAAGTGCCGGCTCGAATGGTTGCGCACCTCGTCGGCCGGCACCCAGGAGCACTACTTTACGATTGAACTGGAGGGGGCGACCATCGTGGACATCCAGTCACGCATGCCGAACTGCCAGGATCCGGACAACGCTCATTTCACTCACTTGGAAGATGTTTACTTCACCTATCGCAAGATCGTGTGGACCCACGAAGTGTCCGGCACATCAGGGTCGGATGACTGGCGTAGCCCGGTTGCAGGTTAAACCGGCTTGACGCAGGGGCGGCGCCAAGGATGGCGCCGTCCCTGCGAATGGGCTAAACCATCGCCAGTGGATGTTTGCGTTTGGGTGCGCCAAACACGCGATCAATCGCGTCCAGGTCGTGCTCATCCAGTACCAGCTTGGCGGAGGCCGCATTGAGCCGCACGTGCTCAGGGGTGACGGCCTTGGGGATTGCGATCACGCCCTCCTGGCGTAACACCCAGGCCAGGGAGACCTGCGCGGGTGTGACCTCATGGCGGTGGGCGATCTGCTTGAGGGTCGGGCTGGACAACAATTCACCACCCTGGGCGATCGGGCAATACGCCATCAAGGGCAAGTGATGCTGTTGCCACCACGGCAGTAGGTCGAATTCGATGCCACGCTCTTCGATGTTGTAGAGCACCTGGTTGGTGGCGCAGGCCGGGGATGCGAGTTCCTGCAGGTCGGCCACATCGAAATTGGACACCCCCCAACGTCCGATCTTGCCGGCTTCGCGCAGGCGTTCGAAGGCTTCGACGGTTTCTTCGAGGGGGTACTGGCCGCGCCAGTGCAACAGATAAAGATCGATGTAGTCCGTGCCCAGGCGTTGGAGACTGGCTTCACAGGCGCGGGGCACGCCCTTGTGGCTGGCGTTGTGCGGGTAGACCTTGCTCACCAGAAATACCTGGTCGCGCTTGCCACGAATGGCTTCGCCGACCACTGTTTCGGCGCCACCATCGCCGTACATTTCGGCGGTATCGATCAGGGTCATGCCCTCGTCGATGCCCAATTGCAACGCCGCGACTTCAGCGCGGTGCTGGTCGGGGTTTTCGCCCATGCGCCAGGTTCCCTGGCCGATAACAGGAACGGGAACACCCGCCAGATCGATGGTGCGCATGACAACCTCCTCATGAGTTCGCGGATTAACAGTGTGGCATTGGCCGGACAAAAGGGTTCAATCGAAGTATGGTTAGCCTCTGCCAAGTCGCCAGGAAGAACCTGTAATGCTGTTTGTCGTCATGCTCGGGGGTAAGCACCCCCGGGCGAAAATTGAAGTACACGATGTGGTATTTGTTGTCGCGGACACGCTGGAGGCCACCTACCCGCAATTGCGCGATGGCTGGTTTGGCGGCCCCAAGGGTATGCATATCGATGCGTGGATGGCGGTGGATGGCGTCGACGGTTGGAAAGTCGAGTTCAGCCCCCTGGCGCCTGCTGCCGGCGCGCATCACCTGTACTTCATTAACCTTGGCGGTTATGAAGCCAACCGCTTTGGCGAAGCCCACCACTACCTGTTGGTGGTGGCCCGCAATAAACAGGAGGCTACGAGCAAGGGCAAGCAACAGATGCTGCGCCAGTGGTCTCAGGCCCACACCGACGGCGTGCTGGATATCGATGACTGCCTGCCGATCGATCTGGTGGACGGTCGCTATGTTCACTTGGTACAGGGCCCGCACCAGCCGATCCGCCAGCAGAATGACTACATCGTCCTGACCTGACGCTTCTACAGCGGGGCGGACTATCCCCTGGCGGAGCTGTTTGCATTATTTATTGAATGGATGACGCGGCAGCCGCGAAGCGGTCTGCGCACGTCCAGCCCGGGGGCGGCGTGCAGAGATCGGTGGATTACACGCAGCCTGGCGCCTTTACCAGCTCCCGGATGCCCCGCCACCCCCACTGGAGCCTCCGCCACCGGAAGAACTGCTACTGGAACTGGAGCTGCTGGAACCCGAGCTTGAGCCATCACTCGACCCGGACCCAGACCCGCCGCTGGTCTTGCCAAAAATGAACAGCGCTGCGAACGAGGCTATCGGGAAGGCGTACAACCAACCGTTACGGCCGAGTTCCATCAGCATCCCCGCCGCCACATACACCCCCACCGCGGCCACCAGCCGCGCAATAAACCCTACACGGCTCTGCTTCCAGGCGTCCTTCATGATCACCAACAGGACCAGGTACAACCCCAACGCCAGCAACGCACCCAGCGGAAACACCAACCAATGAATGAAGTTGACGTCGGCATATCGCTGATCAACCACCACCAACCCAAGGATGTAGGCCAGCAGCGCAACCACGCCGTAAAACACCGAGCGGGCCATCCACAACGCACCAAACGTCGCGCCGCCGATCAGCAGGGTCAATGGCAGCACCAGCAGGAACATCAGCCAGTCGCGGCCCCCACCAAAAATCGCCAGCAGCACGGTGACGGCCGCCATCGCAATCAAGGCGCGGCGCCAGTGAAGCCTACCGGCGCTGATCAGCACACCGCCAATGGCGCCGATGACAAACGCCAGCGCTATCGCAATGAACTGAGGATTCGCCCCTGGCCCGGCGATTTGGGGTAGGTCGCCGCCGTCCACCAGCACCACCAAGTCGTTTACCCCCTGGGAAACACCGCCGGCAAAATCCCCCTGGCGGAAGGCCGGGGTGATGTGTTCTTCGATGATGCGGTGTGCCAGTAGGTCAGTCACCGTACCCTCCAGGCCGTACCCCACCTCAATACGCACCTTACGGTCCTCCTTGGCCACCACCAGCAGGACGCCGTCATTGACGCCCTTGCGTCCCAACTTCCAGGCGCGGAACAGTTGATTGGCGTAATCCTCAATGCTCGCACCGCCGGTGGTGGGCACCAGTAGCACGGCCACCTGCGCGCCCTTACGCTGCTCAAGGTCGGCCAGTTGGTTTTTCAGACGGGTGGTGGTGCTGGCATCCAGGGTGTCGGTGAGGTCGATCACCCGTTGGTCGAGGGCGACGCCAATCGGTGAAGTGTCCGCCTGGGCGGTGCTCAAAAGGCCTAAGAACACCAGCGCCACCAGACTCAAGACGGATTGCCGCAGAATCGCCATCATGTTTTGTTACCTGAAGTTTCTTCCTGAAGGCGGCGACTTTACCTTATCCGCACTATATCGCGTGACCCCACGCCGTTGACTATTTAAACTCCCTTCACGCATAGCAAAACGCCACAACCGGAAAGCCCATGGATCTACGCCACCGCAACAATGTCAGTGTGATGGGCAACGGCAGTTCGACCCTGGTGTTCTCCCACGGCTTCGGCTGCAACCAGGCGATGTGGAACTACCTGGCCCCGCAATTTTCCGAGCGTTTTCGCGTGGTGATGTACGACTTGGTGGGCGCCGGCCTGTCGGACCTCAGTGCGTTCGACAAGGCCAAATACAGTTCCCTCGACGGTTACGCGCGCGATTTGAACGAGATCATTGACGCCTTCGCCGTGGGCCCAGTGATCTTGGTGAGCCATTCGGTGAGCGCCATGATCAGCACCCTCGCCGACCGCCAGGCCCCCAACCGTATTGCCGCCCACGTCATGATCGGCCCCTCGCCGCGCTACATCGACGCCGACGGTTATGTCGGCGGCTTCAAACGGGGCGATATCCAGGACCTGCTCGACACCCTCGACAGCAACTACCTCGGTTGGTCCAGCGCCATGGCGCCGGTGATCATGGGCGCGCCTGGGCAACCGGCGTTGAGCCAGGAATTGACCGACAGCTTTTGCCGCACCGAACCTGAGATCGCCAAGCAATTTGCACGGGTGACTTTCATGTCGGATAACCGCCAGGACGTGATCGGCCTGGCCACTCCGGTACTGGTCCTGCAATCGAGCGACGACCTGATTGCCCCGGTCGCCGTAGGTGAATACCTGCACAGCGTGTTGCCCAATAGCACCTATTGCCTGGTGGACAACGTCGGCCATTGCCCGCACATGAGCGCGCCGCACGCCTGTGCAACCGCCATGCACAGCTTCCTGGCCCCTTGGGCGGCTGCACGTGCCGACTGATCTGTTCGACAGCGCCGCCTGCGCCCTCGCCGTCACGGCAGAGGACGGCACGATCCTGCAAGTCAATGCGCGGTTCAGCGAGTGGCTGGGGTTCAGCACGACTGAGCTGTGCGGCAAGCGTTTTCAGGATTTGCTGACCATGGGCGGGCAAATCTTCCACCAGACCCATCTGGCGCCGATGCTGCGCATGCGCGGCAGCGTCACCGAAGTGAAACTCGACATGCTGCACCGTGACGGCCACAAAGTGACCGTACTGCTCAACGGTATCAAGCGAGAACAGACCGATGCCGTGGTACACGACCTGGCGCTGTTCGGCACCACTGACCGTGACAAGTACGAGCGCGAGCTGCTCAATGCACGCAAACTGGCCGAGGCCTTGCTTCAGGAAAAGACTGACACCGAACTTGCCCTGCAGCACGCCCAGGCCGAATTGCACGAGGCCTATGCCATTTCCCAGAGTCGCGCACGGTTTGCCGAGCAAATGGTGGCGATTGTCAGCCATGACCTGAAGAACCCGCTGACCGCCATACGTATGGCCTCGGATTTTCTGGCAAGGGGCGAACGCACGACCAAGGAACGCCAACTGCTCGGGCATATCGGCCAGTCGTCCGAGCGTGCCCAACGCATGATCGCCGACCTGCTGGACTTCACCCAGGCACGCGTCGGCCAGGGCATCACCATCAAGGCAGCGCCGCTGGACCTGCATGAGGTGATTCATCGTGCTGTGGATGAACTGCGCGTGGCCTTTCCCAAGGCATCCTTGGTGCACCTCGCCGATGGCAATGGCGACGCCAGTCTGGACGCCGACCGCGTGCAGCAGATCATCGGTAATCTGGTGGCGAACAGCGTGGCGTATGGTGACCCGCAACGACCAATCACCATCACTTCACGCCTGGGAGATAACCGGTGCGAAGTGTCGGTACATAACTACGGCCGAGTGATCCCGAAAGCGTTGCTGGCCGAATTGTTCGAGCCCATGACACGTGGTACCGATCAGGGCAGTGACGTACGCAGCGTCGGCCTTGGCCTGTACATCGTGCGCGAATTGGCCAGGGTGCATGGCGGCGATGTAGCGGTGAGTTCCTGTGTCACGGGCGGCACGACGTTTACCGTCAACTTTCAGCCTACGTAGGCGCTGCCCTGCATCACCGGCTCCACGCTGCCTGTGAGCACCACTGCCCCCTCGCCCGCCCAGTGCACAGTCACCGTGCCGCCGTCGCAGTGCACCTGCACCGTGGCGTCCAGCAAGCCACGGCGGATCCCATTGACCACCGCGCCACAGCAGCACGACCCGGAACCCAGCGGCACGCCACCGCCGCGCTCCCAGATGCGCAGGCGGATATGACCACGGTCGAGCACCTGCACGAAATGCACATTGGTCTTGGCTGGGAACAATGGGTGAATTTCCAGCGCCGGGCCCACGGTCGCCACGTCGACAGCCGTGAGGTCTTCCACGAAAAAGGTGCAATGCGGATTGCCCATGCTGCACGCCGCCGGGTTGCCATCGATGGGCAAGGTGAGCGTATCCATGGCCTCGGCCAGCGGCACGGCCGACCAGTCCAGCGACGGCTCACCCATGTTCACCGAAATTTGCCGCCCCGCAGCCCGCGCACAGGTCAGCAAGCCGCGGTCAGTACGCAGCACCACCGAATCCGTGCCCGCCTCATGCATCAGACGGTCAGCCACGCCACGGGTGGCACTGCCGCAGGTGGCCAGCAGCGTACCGTTGGGGTTCCAGAATTTGATGCGCGCGGCGGCGTCATCACAATCGAGCAGCACGGCCAGTTGGTTGAAACCGATACCGGTGTGGCGGTTACCGAGTTGGCGGGCAACTTTCGCGGTAATCGGATCGTGCAGGCCCCGGCGATCGATGATGATGAAATCATCGCCATGGGCGTGCATTTTCACAAACGGCAGAGGCATGGGCTTTCCTGTGGTCGACCGATGGGGAACTGAAGGATACCCTGAACCGCACCCATCTTATCGAGAGCCACCCATGCTAATTGTCTTCAGCGGACTGCCCGGCACCGGCAAGACCACCATCGCCCAGGCGCTGGCAGGCCAGATCGGCGCAGTGTACCTGCGCATCGATGTGATTGAGCAGGCGATCCGTGACGCGGGCGTGTTGGCGAGCGATGTGGGTGCCAGCGGTTATGGGGTAGCGAATGCCTTGGCGTTGAGCAATCTGCGATTGGGGCATGCGGTGGTGGCTGACTGCGTGAACCCGGTCAAGGAAAGCCGGGAGGCGTGGAAAACATCGGCGGCAATGGCAGGTGCGCAGTTGCTGGATATTCGGGTGATTTGTTCTGACCGGCAGGAACATCAACGGCGGGTGGAAGCCCGCACGGGAGATATTCCCGGCCTGGCTCCACCCCCTTGGGAGTCGGTGCTGGCGCATGAGTACGAGGCGTGGGCCGAAGTGCCGATGACGCTCGACACCGCACTCATGACGCCGGATGAGGCGGTAACAAGAGTGCTGGCGACGCTCAAAGCACGCTCCCCATCGCCTTCATCAACACCAGGTCCCGCCCATAGATATCCGGCGCATACACCAACCCGCCCTCGCGATTGACCTCAACCGTCCAATAACTCAACAGCACCGGTACCGGCGTGGCCAACCTGAACTCATGGGTCAGGCCGGTAGCCAGCAGCTCATCGGTACGGGCGCGCTCAGCCGGGCTCACCAGTAAATCCCGAAGCAACAACGGTTGCTCGACCCGCACGCATCCCGAACTGAATGCCCGCGGTCCTTTGGTAAACAGCGGTTGGCTCGGCGTGTCATGCAGGTACACCGAGTACGGGTTGGGAAAACGCATCACGATCTTGCCCAGCGGATTGCGCGGACCGGCTTCCTGACGCAGCAGGATATTGCCGGGTCGGGCCCAGTCCACCTGTTCGGCAGTCAGCGGGTGGCCTTCGGCGTCCAGTACTTGCAGGTTCTGCTGGCGCAGGTATTCGGGGTTGAGGCGGATGGCCGGGAGTTTGTCCTCGCGCATGATGGTGGGCGGGATGGTCCAGGTGGGGTTGAGGGTTAGCCGGGTAATGCGCGATTTGAGCAGCGGCGTCTGACGCTCGGCGCGACCGACTTGCAGGCGGGTTTGCCAGACCGGGATGCCGCTCTGGTACACGCTCAGTTGCGCGGCAGCGACGTTGACCAACACGCCTTCGGGCTCCAAGTCCTGGGCCAGCCAGCGGAAACGTTCGAGGTTGATGCGCAGTTGTTCGCGGCGCACCGCCGGGCTGATGTTCAATTCGGCCACGGTGCCGGCGCCGATCACCCCGTCGGCCTGCAACGAATGGCTGAGCTGAAAGGCCTTGACCGCCTTGACCAGTTCATCGCGGTACTGCTTGCCGCTGGGCGCGTTGGCCAGGTAGCCGCCACTGATCAGGCGCCGCGCCAGCTCCGGCACGCGGGGGTCTTCCATGCCCGGACGCAGCAGCGGGCCGCTGGCCACAGGGTCCCAATGCGGTAAGGGTTGCTGGCGCACGGTGGAATAAGCGTTGCGCAGGCTGCGATACAAATCGGCACTGGGCCGTGCCTGGTCGAACGCCTGGGCCATGTCTTGCAGACCTTGGGCCGCAAACGCCAGCACTTCGACGTTGGGGTCGCGGGTGGGTGGTTGAGCGTGCCACAGCGGTTCGAAGCGCGATTGCTGCAGGCGGCCGTAATGAAGATCCTGCAGGGCTTGCAGGTAGTGCTGGCTGCTGGTGATATCGCTGCACAGCACGTTAGCCGCGGCATCTGGCACAGGCAAGCTATAGTGGGTAGGGTCCAGGCCGTCATCGGCGAGCATCAGCAACTGAGATTGCAGGGCTTGTCGACGGTCATCGGCGGACCACAGCGGCATGTTGCCTTGCTGCTGGTAGAAGGCTTGCAGGCGCAACTGGGCGGCGGCGTCGACCTGCCGAGCCAGGTCCGGGCAGACACTGGGCAGTTGCGCCAACGCCTGTTGCACGGGTGCCAGATCGACCGGCGCCGGCGTGGTCACCGGCAACGGCTCGACCGGCAGCGCGACGGCTGTCGCGACCAATGGTGCAACGAGCAGGCAAATGCTCAAGTAACATGCGTGTTTTTTGAACAATTGACCAGGCTCCAATCCACACCGGGGGACACTTCGTAGATGCTGACTTTCATGCGCCGCCTCGGTTTGATGACCGTGGCGTTGGCTACGCTGAGCAATTTTGCGCTTGCTGCCAATCAGACCTCTCCTAACTTGTATAGCAGCCTGGCGCGCTCGGCTCCAGAACTCAATCCCACCGTACTCAAAAGCGCCCTGAACGCGGTGCAGTGTGCGGTCAATAACGGCGAAGAACGTTCCGAGCGCCTAGCGGTTATTGACTACTCCCAGCCATCGACCGCCCGTCGGCTGTGGATCTTCGATCTGCGCAAGAAGACCCTGGTGCTGCGCGACCTGGTGGCCCATGGTGCCAAATCCGGGGAGAACTTCGCCACACAGTTCTCCAACCTGGAAGGCAGCCACCAGTCCAGCCTTGGGCTGTTCCGCACCCAGGAAAGCTACCTGGGCACCCACGGCTACTCGCTGCGCATGGACGGCCTGGAGCCGGGCTTCAATGACCAGGCCCGCGATCGTGCCATCGTGATTCACGCCGCCGACTATGTGAGCCCCCTGTGGAGCAAGCGCGAAGGCCGTATCGGCCGCAGCCAGGGTTGCCCGGCCGTGCGCCCGCAAGTGGCGCGCCAGGTAGTGGATAAGCTCAAGGATGGGCAGTTCATGTTTTCGTGGTACCCCGACCAGCGCTGGTTGAAGTCTTCGACCTACCTCAATTGCAAACCCCAACAGGTGGCGAGTAGTCGTACAATCCGTGGCGGATAGCCTGTCCCCATAGATAAAAGAGAGCGTCGCATGCTTCTACACAAATCCACCTGGATCGAGATCGGGCAGTTTCTGGAGCGCAACCGCACGGTGGTGATTCCGATCGGTTCCAACGAACAGCATGGCCCCACCGGCCTGCTGGGCACCGACTGGATGTGCCCGGAAATCATCGCCCATGAAGCGCAGAAGAACGCCGACCTCCTGATCGGCCCCACCTTCAACATCGGCATGGCCCAGCATCACCTGGGCTTTCCCGGCACCATTTCCCTGCGCCCTTCCACTTTTATCGCCGCGATTGGCGATTGGGTGCGTTCGCTGGCCGGGCATGGTTTCGAGAAGATCCTGTTTCTGAACGGCCACGGCGGCAATATCGCCACCATTGAAGCCGCATTTTCCGAGCTGTACGCCGAAGCCAGCTTCGCCCGCCGCCCGGCCGGGTTTGCCTTGAAGCTGGTGAACTGGTGGGACCTGGAAGGTGTGAACGACCTGGCGCAACGCCAATTCCCGGTGGGCCATGGCAGCCATGCCACGCCTTCGGAGATTGCAGTGACCCAATGGGCCTACCCGGACGCGATCAAGACGGCGGATTACTCGCCGCAAATTGCCAACACCGGGCCGATCCGTGAAGCCCTGGACTTCCGCGCACGCTTCCCGGACGGACGCATGGGTTCGGATCCGGCGCTGGCGACAGTGGAAAAAGGTGGGGAGCTGGTGGCGTTGGCGGCGCAGGGGTTGGTCAAGACGGTCAACGCCTTCAGCAACGAAGCCAAACCCTAGGCCTGACACACATTCAAAATGTGGGAGCAAGCCCGCTCCCACTGGGGGCGGTGTTACTTACATTCCTGTGCGGCAAGCTCCAATCGCGACGGCTTAATCGTCGACGCCAGCGGCTTGCGCTCATACAGGAACACCTTGCCACCGTCCTGGGTCTTGTAGGCTTCCAGCACATCATCGGCGGCAATCTTGCTGGTCAATACCACTTTGGCGTGGCGCGAGTTCTGCGTCACGGTGGCGGCGATCCCGTGTTTTTCCAGCTTGGGCAGCACACACTGCACATAGGCTTCAGGCGTTTTGCTGGTCTGGAAGGTCATGGTTGGAGCGTTGGGGGCGGAAACACAACCGGCCAACAACAAGGAAGCAAGGGCCAAGGCCGGGGCGAAAAAAGCGCGCATCAAAAATTCCTGACGATAAAAAAATAAAGGTTCACATCAACCGGCACGAACCAACGCTTTGAGCGAGGCATCGAACTGCTTCAAGGCATCCAGTTGCACATCCCGCTGCTGCTCGATCTGCGCGGCAATTTCCGGCGCGGCCTTATCGTGTACCCACACCGATGGCACCTGCTTGTGCACCGAGCCTTCGGCCTTGGCGATGTATTGCAGGTTCGCATCGTAGAACCGCGCAATGAAACGCGCCTCGACCTGGTCGTTACGCTGGGTCAGCAACTGGTTATGGGTATCGAGCATCACCACCACATCGGGGTGAGCCTGCACCAGGGCATCCAGGTTGTCGTAGACCGTCACCGACAAAAAGGTGCCTTGCAGCGAGCTCATCAACCAATCGATGGCCAGCTCCGGGTCGGAGCTGTTGACGAACGCCTGGCGGATACGCCCGTCGAGGGCATCCCTGGCGCCATTCAAGGCCATGTCGTGGTAGCGTTCGAGGTAGCTGAGGTTGTCGCGGGTGTTGTCACTCAGCAATACACCCACCGACTGCGCGTGCTGCAGGGATTCTACGCTACCGTTGACAGGTAGCAAATGGCGCATGCGCAGATCATCGGCGACTGCCGCGTTGTTGAAGGCAACCGTGCCGAGCATCAAAGTCATCAAAGCCAGCTGAATAAACGTCCTCATCGCGTATTTCCTTGAACAGCATCTCGATGGGGTGATTTTGCGCTTTTCCCGCAAAAACAGAACTTGCGTTCCATGATGGTGACTATTATCTGAACCGATAGTGCTGACATAAAACTTATAAGGACCCCGCCATGAAGCCCCACCAGAAAACCTTCGACCGCATCCGCGAAGCCGTACTACCGGAGTTTCGCGAGCGGGTCGCCGATTACCTGGTCGATTATGAAAACGTGCTGTTGGACGAGGCGGCTGACAACGATCAAGTCAGCGCCAGCGCCCAACAACTGCGCGGTTACCTGCGCGGCCTGAACACAACGCGGGTGCTGGGCATGGCGGATTGGGAGGACCTGGATCGCCGGGTCCTGCAAATCTCTGAGCGCTCTACAGCGCAGGACGATGCTGATTGACCCACGCCTGTACGGAGGGCCGCTGCCACTGGCGCTGCGCGTATTCCACCAATTCGGCAGGTACGCTGTCGCCGTTGAGAATCAGGCGGTTAAGCATCACGGCCAGGTCCACATCGGCGATTGACCAATCGCCGAACAGATACGCTGGGTTGCCGACCAACAAGTCCTGCGCCGCACTGATCAACTTGGCCGCCGCCGCTTCAGCGACTGGGGACAATGGCGGCATCTTCTGCCCGTAGAACACCACCATCGTCGAACGCTCCTGGCGGATCGGCAGCAAGTCACTGCGCAACCATGCCTGTACCTGGCGCGCCCGCGCCCGCAGCTTTGGGTCGGCCGGGTACACCGGCGTTCCGGGGTAGGCTTGCTCCAGGTACTCGGTGATCGCCGAGGACTCCGACAAGGCGAAGTCGCCCTCTACCAAGGTCGGCACGCGTTGGGTCAGGGACAGGCGGGCGAAGTCGGCCGCGTGCTGTTGCGCGGCATCCAGGTCCAGGGTGATCGTGTCGAACACCAGGCCTTTTTCGCGCAGCGTGACGAACACCGACAGGGCGTAGGGGCTGGTGTACATATGGTCAACATACAGGCGCATAACGATTCTCCTTGAGGGGAACACCACGCTACGAGATGTGCCGCAAGAAAGACAATGCGCTGTTTTTATGGGGGCATTCCTTGGCGGAATACTGGCCTAGCCGGCAAACCCACCCTCGTCCAGGAAGGCGCGTTCTTCCTCCGTGGTCTCCCGAGCCAACACCTCATTCCGATGAGGAAAGCGCCCGAACCGCTCGATGATCCGGGCATGTTCCTTGGCCCAATGGTAGGTGCTGGCGTCCAATGCCTGGTTGAGGATCAGCGAGCGCTGCTGGTCCGCCGGGTTTTCCGAATGTTCGAACGGCAGGTAACAGAATGCGCGCAACCCCGGGTCGATCTGTTGATCCAGCCCGGCGTCGACCAGGCGGCGGGCGTACAAGCGTGCCAGCGGGTCGGTGGCGAACATATGGGCGGTGCCGCGAAAGGCGTTGCGCGGGTATTGGTCGAGCAGGATCAGCAGGGCCAGGGCACCTTGCGCAGAGTCCAGCCAGTGTTCGAGTTCACGCCGGGCAGCTTGCAGGTGGGTGGTGTGGAAGGTGTCGCGAAAGCGGGCGTCGAAGGCTTCGTCCTTGGCAAACCAGCGCTTGGGGCCGGCGTGTTTCCAGAACTCGATGACGGATTGTGGGGTGTGTTGGGTCGCACTCACGGGGCTATCTCCTGTAGGAACCGGCTCGCCGGCGCCTACAGTGGACCGTGTTTGCGGATCAGAAGTCCACTGTTGCCGAGCACTTGACTGCGTGCGGCTCGCTGCCGAAACCGGCGATGTTCGCAATACAACGCCTGGACAGGCAGAGGGAGCGAAGACGACATGCCGATCCCCCGCCCCCGGTAGCAGTTAAGAGCTGATCGCATTCAAATTTGAGCAACGAATCGCAGCAACGCGCACACTAATGTTATAGGATAACACCCCACTTCCGCCCTGCCCTGTGACCCCGCCCATGACCGATGCTGTTCCCCTGCGCCAACGCCTGCTCTCCATCGATGCCCTGCGCGGCCTGGTGATCCTGTTCATGCTGCTGGACCACGTGCGCGAAACCTTCCTGCTGCACCGCCAGGTCAGCGACCCGATGACCATCGACAGCACCGAGCCTGCGCTGTTTGTCAGCCGTACCCTCGCCCACCTGTGTGCGCCCGTGTTTGTGTTGCTCACGGGGTTATCGGCCTGGCTGTATGGCCAGAAATACCAGGGCCGACGCGACGTGTCGGCGTTCCTGTTCAAGCGCGGGCTGTTTCTGGTGGTGCTGGAATTCACCTTGGTCAACTTCGCGTGGACCTTCCAGTTGCCGCCCAGCGTGATCTACATGCAAGTGATCTGGGCGATTGGCGTGAGCATGATCGCCCTTGCTGCGCTGGTGTGGTTGCCGCGTCCGCTGTTGATTGCGTTTGCGGTGGTGATTATCGCCGGGCACAACCTGCTGGACGGGCTGCACTTCGAGACCGGTTCGGCACTGCATGTTCCATGGGCGATCCTGCATGAGCGCAGTTGGATCGAGGTGGGCGACTCGCTGCGCCTGCGCATCACTTATCCGGTGCTGCCGTGGATCGGTGTGATAGCCCTGGGTTATTGCCTGGGCCCGTGGTTTGCCAAAAGCATGCAGCCGACGTTGCGCCAACGTTATCTGTTGCTCGGCGGTGTGAGTGCGTGGGTGGGGTTCGTGGTGGTGCGAGCGGCCAATGGGTATGGCGACACACCATGGCAAGCCTATGACAACGGCGTGCAAACCCTGATGAGCTTTTTCAACATCACCAAGTACCCGCCTTCGTTGCTGTTTTTGGCCCTGACGCTGGGTATCGGATTGTTGCTGTTGCTGGCGTTTGAACAAGCTGGGGCCAAGCGTTGGATCAGCATGCTCGCCACCTTCGGGGCGGCGCCGATGTTCTTTTATTTGCTGCACCTGTATGTGCTGAAAATCCTCTACGTCGTGTGCGTGGCGCTGTTTGGCCTGAATCACGGCAACTACTTCGGCTTTGACGGCATGGGCGCCATTTGGCTGGTGGCGCTGCTGCTGCCGCTGGCGCTGTACCCGCCGGTACATTGGTTCGCCGGGCTGAAGGCGCGGCGCCGCGACCTGGCCTGGCTCAAATATCTATAGAATCCGGACAGCTTTTCTGTGGGCGCTGGCTTGCCTGCGATTGCATCACCTCGGTCTATGCAGGCTACCGAGGCGCCCAGGGCCCTTCATGTCGCGACCAGATGCAGATAGAACGCGTGAAACATGAAATACGCACACACCGCCAGCGCCAGGCCCATACAGCGGTTGAACACCGTAAACGCTGACGTCCCGTTGATCCGCCGTCCCAGGAGTGCGCCGAGCAACGCATAGATCCACGGCGCGCCAAACGCGCCAAAGGCCAGCAACCCCGACACCACCGCAATCGACACCCCGGTGATATGCGCCGCCGGCAGCATGACGCTGGTGATCGGCAGCACCGCCATGATGCCCTTGGGGTTGAGCAACTGGATCACCAGGCCGTTCCAGAACGTGAGGGTCCTGGTCGGAGCGGTTGAGGCTTCTTCATCGACCACCGTGCGCGCGGTGAACACCTGATAAGCCAGGTACAAGGTGTACACGCCGCCAATCAATGAGATATAGGGCAACGCCGCCTGAGAAATGATCGCTTCGCCGGTGTAGCCGAACAGCATGAACAACACCAGCATCGCGCACCCCACGCCGACGAAAAACCCGGTGGAGCGACGGAACTGCCCCGTGAGCCCGGCGTTAAGGCCCATGAAATTTACGGGGCCGGGGCTGTACATGACGCTGAAGGCGTAGAGGAAGATGTCCATGGGAGACCTGCAGTAGAGAGAGTGCGGCGAGTCTACTGAGGGGCGTTGGGGGGATTCTTGTACGTTTGTGGTTGTGGCCGATATAGGGATGATGCTGCGCCTTCCAGCGGGAGCAAGCTGCCTCGCCACGGGTATAGTGTTTGTCGAACTCTTCGGGATAAAACCAGGCATGGACACAACGAATCAAGGCAACCTGGATTCACGGACAGTTCCTTTGAGTCAGCGCAACGCAAACGTCTCGATACGTAAACTGGAGCAACTTCCGGTGCAGATCCGCGCGCTCGAAGTTCAGGCAGTCGCCGAAGGTTTCAGGTTCCTGACACGATTGATCACAGAGTGGGAAGATGGCACCCATCGATTTGATCAACCGGGTGAATGCTTTCTAGGGATGTTTTGTGAAGGGCAGTTGATAGCAGTCGGCGGTCTGTCTTGTGATCCCTTTGCGGGACCGGGCGTTGGACGGCTTCGCCGGGTCTACGTAGAGCGCAATCACCGTGGGCGGCAGGCTGGAAAGGCCTTGGTGCATCAATTGCTGGAAAACGCTGCCGTGCATTTTTACCAGGTACGTCTGTCCACCGATTCCTCTGAGGCGGCAGCTTTCTACCTTCGCTGCGGTTTTGATCAAGTGGCTGATGACACGGCCACCCACACAAAAACCTTGGGGCACAGCTGAGACGGATGCTGCAGGCTCAATGACAGAGCGCGAAAGTGGGAGTTGTCGAGCTTCAGCGAGGCGACGATAGCCGTGTGTCAGGCGGCATCTCTATCGACAGTGCTGCGGTCATCGCGACCTCACTGGGTTCGACGGCTCCCACATTGGGCTTTGCGGTGTTTGAAGGGACGTTACATCAACGGAATCGAGTAATTTACAAACACCCGATTCTGATCCTGATCCCGCGCCACTTCACTGCGCGACACACCGTTGCGCCAGCCAAACCCGACATTTTTGAACGTCCCGCTCTGCACCACGTAATCCAACGAGATGTCCCGCTCCCACTCGCTCGCATCGTTGCCGCTGGCGGTGAGGATGTGGTCACCCTTCAAGTACATCACCGAGGCTTTCAACCCCGGTACGCCGAGTGACGCGAAGTCATAGGCGTATTGCGCAAAGGCGGTGCGCTCGCCGGCCTGGATGAAGGTTTGCACAGTACGGTCGGTGTAGAGGTACAGGCTGGAACCGCCCTCCCCTTTATTCACCAGGCCACCCTGGTTGAGTTGGGCGAAGTTGCTGTCGTCCGAGACCTGTTGGTAACCGGCGGTGATCGCGTGCGGACCCAGGGAGTAGATGAACGCCGCGCTCCACGTGTTGTTGTCGATTTCACCCGTGCCGTTCTTGGTGTAGCCGCCGAGCTTGTAGCCTTCGGCACGGCCGGCGACGCTGCTGTTCTTGCCGTCGGAGGTGGTCTTGAAGTAGCGCAGGTCGGTTTTCAACGAGCCGTAGTCGCCCAGGGGCAACACGTGGATCAGCCCGGCGAAGTGCTGTTGGTAATAGTCTTCGAGGTTGGCGTAGTAGTACTGGAGCATCAGGTCCTTGGTCACCTGATAATCGGCACCGGCGTAGTTGAATGTGTTGCTTTCCTGGGTGCCGCCCGCCACCGCCAGGCCGCTACGGTCGCTGGAGCCACGGCCGGTGGTGTGTTGCAGTTGGCCGCCGATCAGGGTCAGGTTGTCGATGTCCTTGCTGGTGATTTGCCCACCGTCGAACGACTGCGGCAACAGGCGGCCGTCGTTGCTCACCAGGATCGGCAGGTTCGGGCGCAGGTAACCGTAGCGCAGTTCGCTCTTGGCAAAACGTGCCTTGGCGGTGGCGCCACCTCGGGCCCAGTTGTCGGTGGCCTTGCCGTCATCGTTGGGGATCATCGAGCTGCCCACATGGCGACCGGCGCCGCTGTCGAGGGTGACACCAAGCATACCGATGGCATCGAGACCAAACCCCACGGTGCCGTCGGTGAAGCCCGACTGGTAGTTGAGGATAAACGCCTGGCCCCACTCTTCAGTCTTCGACGGGGCGGCGGTGCCATCCCGGTTGTCGTTGTTGAAGTAGAAGTTGCGCATGCTCAAGTTGGCTTTGCTGTCGCTCAAGAAATCAGCCGACGCCAAAGGGCTCAGGGCAACGCCCAGGCTGCCGGTCAACACGCTTAACACATTCAAAGTGGCTTTCATCACAACCTCAGTCAATTAACCCATGAGCGTCATAAAACGGATACGGCCCCGGGTAGTCCCCGAATACGCCGTTGTGGCTGATCAAACCCTGTTGCGCCTCCCAGCGATGCAACAGATAGCCCGCCGGCTCCAGGTTGAAATGCGCGGGCGCCGCTTCTTGTAGGTCCAGTACGATCTGGTGGGAGGTGCCGGGGCACACACAACTCAAGCTGCCACCGAAACGGCGCTGCATGGGGCGGTGCAAGTGCCCACAGAGCAGGCGCTCCACTTGCGGATGGCGGGCAACGACCTGCTCCAGCGCAGCCGCATTGATGAAGGGCTCGCGGTCCATATGGCCAATGCCGCTGATGAACGGCGGGTGGTGCAGGATCAACAAGGTCGGCGCCTCCGGGCGCAAGGACAATTGCGCGTGCAGCCACTGCAATTGGCTGTCATGCAGCTGGCCGCCGTGACTGCCCGGGAGGGTGGAGTCGAGACCGATCAGGCGCAGCGGATGCTCGTCCACCACCCAGTCCAATGGATCCTCTGCGGACAACGGCAAATACGCGTGATCACGAAACGCCTCCAGCAACGGCCCGCGGCTGTCGTGGTTGCCGGGGACCAGGTAGTACGGCATGTGCAGTCGGGCGAGTTCGGGGTGCAGCACGGCGTATTCATCGGCGCGGCCGAAGTCCACCAGATCACCGCTGATCACCACGATATCGGGGCGCGGGTCGCTGGCGTTCAGGTGGTCGACGGCGCGACGCAACGCGCCCAAGGTGTCGACGACCCCATAAGTGAGACGCTGGCCGGCTTTAAGGTGCAGGTCGCTGATCTGCGCGACAAGAAACGGTCGATTCACAATAGATTCTCAAGCATTCAGGGTGAACAACATGTGCGGCGCAATCGCCAGGGCAATTGGCGCGCCGACGGCGTACAACTGGTTGTCGCTGCTGTCGACCAACAGCGGTTGCGGGCCGCCCACATCCACCAGCAGGCGGCTTTGCGCGCCTTGGAAGAACTGCGCCAGCAGGTGGCCGTGCAGGTGCCCCTCACCCTCCATCACCCTCAGGTGTTCGGGGCGGCAATAGACTGTGCTGGGCAGCTCGGCGGCGTGCCACGGCAACTCGCCGCCGCAGACTTTCAAGCCATGGGCCGACGGTTCGATGACCGGAAAGGCATTGAGGTTGCCGACGAAGCCGGCGACAAAGGCGTTGGCAGGTTTGTGGTAGATGTCACGCGGACTGGCCAGTTGCGCCACACGGCCGTGCTCCATGACCAGGATGCGATCGCCCAGGGCCATGGCTTCGCCCTGATCATGGGTGACGAACACCGAGGTGATGCCAAGACCGCGCAACAGGTCATTCAGTTCGCTGCGCAGGCGCTCACGTAATTGCGCGTCGAGGGCCGCCAGCGGTTCGTCCAGCAACAGCACTTTCGGACGTGGCGCCAAGGCGCGGGCAAGTGCTACGCGCTGACGCTGGCCGCCGGAAAGTTCGTGGATGCTGCGCTTGCCGTGGTGTTGCAAGCCCACCAGCTCCAGCAGCTCTTCGCAGCGCTTCTCGCGCTCCACTCCCCCCATGCCACGAATCTTCAAGCCATAAACAATGTTGCCCGCCACGTTCAGGTTGGGAAACAGCGCATAGTTCTGGAACACCATGCCCACGTCGCGGCGCTCGATGGGCAGGCGGGTCACGTCCTGATCGCCGAAAAGCACCTGGCCCACATCCGGGCGCTCCAGGCCGGCGATCAGGCGCAACGTGGTGGTTTTGCCACAGCCGGATGGGCCAAGGATCGCCAGGGTTTCGCCGCCCTCGACGGTCAGGTTCAAGTCATGCACGGCCACGGTGCCGTCGGCGAACGCCTTGCGACAGCCTTGCAGGCGGATAGTGATAGCGGTCATCGACGTTCTCCACGGGACAAACGGGCACTGATGGCCTGCAACGCAATCAGCAGCGGCACGATCATCAGCAAAAAGATCAGGGTGTAGGCACTGGCGATTTCCAGGCGCGCCGAGGCATAGCTGTCGGCCAGGCCCACGGGCAGCGTCTTGGTCATGGGGGTGTGGAGCATCCAGGTCAGGTTGAATTCACCCAGGGACAAGGTCACCACCATCAGCACGCCCGCCAGAATCCCCGCCCGGCAGTTGGGCACCACCATGCTGAAAAAGCGTTTGATCGGACCCGCGCCCAGACTGGCCGCCGCCTCCTCCAGCAGCGGCAGTTGCTGGCGTTGCATCACCGCCATCACCGGGCGTACCAGGAACGGCAAGGTGAACAGCACATGGCCAACCAGGATGAACAGCCAACTGCTACGAAAGCTGCCGAACTGGCCGTAGGTGAGCAGCAAGGCCAGCGCACTGGCCAACCCCGGCATCGCCACCGGCAGCACCATCAACTCTTCGAAGGCGCGACTGAAGCGGTTGTTCATCCGCACCAGCGCGTAGGCCGCCGGCACGCCGATCACGCAGACAACTACCGCGCAGGCCAGCGCCAATTGCAGCGACAACCACACGGTGGGCGAATAGGCCTGCCACACCTGGATCAACCAATCAAAGGTCAAGCCACTGGACAGCCCCACGAAAAAGTTGCGGGTCAAGCCGGCCAGCAAAGACATCAGCACCGGCACCAACATGAAGGCACACACCAGCAGGGTGAACAGCAGTTGCAGCACAAACAGTGATGAGCGTTTCACAGCACAGTTCCCGCGTTTTTCACCAGGCGTCGCGTGAGCAGCAACACCGCCCAGGTCACCACGCCAAGCACCACCGACAGCGCAGCGGCGACGGCAAAGTTGGCGTAGTTGGTGAATACGTTGTAGATCGCCACCGGGGTGACATTCAGTCGCGTGCCCAAGGTAAAGGCCGTGCCGAAGGCCCCCATGGACGTGGCAAAACAGATCGCGCCGCAAGACGCCAACGCGGGCGCCAGGCCCGGCACGATCACGTCGCACACCACGCGCCAATGCCCGGCGCCGAGGGAATGCGCAGCCTCCTCCAGGCTGCGGTCAAGGCTTTCGCACGCGGCCATCACCGTGAGGATCACCCGTGGAATCGAGAAATACAGGTAGCCCACAAACAGTCCCGCCAACGAATAGGCAAAGATCCAGCGCTCGCCGGCCAGTTGCAGGCCCAGTGAGGCCAGCAGGCCTTGCCGGCCAGCCAGCAAAATCACCAGGAAGCCCACCACCACACCGGGAAAGGCCAAAGGAAAGGTGAGCAATGCCACCAACGCCGAGCGCCCGAAAAACTGCTGCCGGGCGAGGAATACCCCGCTGATGCCGCCAATCACCAACGCAACCAGCGTTACCACCACGGCCAGGACCAACGTTTGCCCAAGGCTGCCCAAGTACTGCGCACTGCTGAGCACCTGCCAGTACCCGCTGCCGTTGCTGTCGCGGCTGTCGGCACCGAGCACCACCAAGTGCGCCAGCGGCAACAGCCAGAACGCGAGCAGCACCGCAAAGGCCGGGGCCAGCGCCCAGGCCGCATGTCTTGACGATGCTGCCACTTACTTGACCTCGTTCAGGTAACGGGCGGCGAAGGCTTCCTGCACGGCGGCCATTTTTTCGTAGTCCACCACCCCGGCGCGGGCGTAGTCGCTGTCGGGCAGGAACTGTGCAGCTACGTCAGCCGGCATTTTCATCGGGCGCACCGGGCGCAGGTAGGCCTTGGCCCAGAGTGCCTGGCCTTCGTCCGACAGCACGAAATCGAGGACCTTTTGCGCATTGGCGCGGTGCGGCGCGTTAGCCACCAGGCTCATCACATAGGGCACGCTGATACTGCCTTCTTCCGGGATCACGAAGGCGACGTTGGCCTTGTCCTTGTAGCGCGCGCGGTAAGCGTTGAAGTCGTAGTCCACCAGGATCGGCAACTCACCGGACAGCACGCGCGCATAGGCCGTTTGCTTGGGCACGATGGGCATGTTTTTCGCGAGCTTTTGGAAGTAGTCGATGGCCGGCGCAAAGTTGTCCAGGTCGCCGCCCATGGCGCGGTTGATCGCCACTGCCGAGACGTAGCCGACAAAGGCGCTGGACGGGTCGAGGTAACCAACCATGCCTTTGTATTCCGGCTTGAGCAGGTCAGCCCAACTGTGCGGCACCGGCAAACCACCGAGCGCATCGACGTTGACCATAATGCCCAAGGTGCCGGAATGGATCGCGAACCAATGGCCGGCGGGGTCTTTCAAACCTGCAGGAATCTGGTCCCAGGCCTTGGGTTTGTAAGTGTCGACCACTTCAGCTTTTTGCGCCTGCAGGCCGAAGGTCACGCCGTAGTAAACGACGTCCGCCACCGGTGCGGCTTTTTCCGCCACCAACTGTGCCAGGGACTGGCCGGAGTTCTTGTTGTCCAGCGGCACTTGCACACCGGTGCTGGCGGCGATGGCCTGGAGTTGGGTGCCCCAGTCGGCCCAATCCGGCGGGCAGTTGTAGCAGATTGCAGTGTCGGCGGCCTGGGCCAGGCTGGCCGCACCGCAGAGCAGCACGGCTGCCAGGGTTTTACTGAGTGCGCGCATCGTGGGTTTCCTCGTGGGGTTGAGTACTGTCGCCCGGCCGGATATGGCAAGGCAGGCAATGGGACGTCGGGGCATTGCCGGCGATTTGCGCCAGCAGTTGGTCAATTACGGTGCTGGCCAGCAAGGCGATGGGCTGCACCACGCTGCACAGGGTCGGGTGCATCTGAGTGCCGAGGCTGATGCCGTCGAAACCCATCACCGAGAGTTGTTCGGGCACGTTCCAGGCGTTACGGCGCAGTTCGGCGATCAGGCTGATTGCCAGAAAGTCGTTGGAACACACCAGCGCGGTGGGCGCATCAGCACCTTGGAGAACGGGTTGGATGGCGGCGAATTCGGCCTGGGTGTGGGCCGGCATTTCGACCACTGAGCGGGGCTCAAGGCTGTATTCGAGCATGGCATCGCAATAACCGGCGTAGCGCAGGCGGGCACGGTCGGACTGCAACGCGGGGCCGGCGACCATACTGATGCGTCGATGGCCCGCATCCAGCAGATAACGGGTAGCCAATGCCATGCCGGCGCGGTTGTCGACCGATACGGCGCTGTAGTTGGGGTTGCTCGGTTGGTGGTAGGCCAGCACGAACGGGGTCTGTTCGGTGTTAAGGCTGCTGAGCACGCTGTTGCTTTCGGCATCGGTCACCGTCAGCACCAGGCCGTCGACACGCTGGCGCAGCAGCTCTTCGACCACACTGCACTCGCGTTCGCTGCTGTAGTCGGTGGTCGCCAGCAACAGGCTGTAGCCGCGCGCCCGCGCCGCACGTTCCATGGCCTGGAACTGTTCAGCGAATACCGGGTTGAGCAGGTTGGGCACCACCACCCCAATCAACTGGGTGGTTTGCAGGCGCAGTTGGCGGCCCAGCAGATTGGGGCGAAAGCCCAGCTCACGGGCGGCGGCGAACACCTGCTCACGGGTGGTCGGGCGCACCTGGTCAGGGGAAGCAAAGGTACGGGCGGCGGTGGCGCGGGATACCCCAGCCAGCCGTGCTACGTCTTTCAGGTCAGTCATTGTCACTCGCTTGAGATCGATCTCATTGGCGAGGACACTAGCGGGGGAATATGGCAGGACGGTGGTGGGAGGGTTACGGTTTGATGACAGCAAATACCCTGCAGCAGGATGAACAGCGATCCAAATGTGGGCCGGTGTCTATCCATAGACAGTCATACTCCTGGGCTAGTCTGGAAAAATCGGGCACGCAAAATCCGCCCACTAACCTTTCGATTCGATCCAAGTGCGGGCACAATGCGTGTCCTTTTTTGGCAGGCACCGCCGCAGGCTCTCAAAAATGATCAAAACGCCGTACTACCTCATCGATAAACAGAAGCTTCTGGTCAAC
>Ga0308171_1000787_pt1 | contig 54454 bp, 45 predicted proteins | sample PhyGR1_FD_202135 | JGI IMG/M metagenome (GOLD analysis project Ga0308171, IMG submission 202135) | Phyllosphere microbial communities from UC Gill Tract Community Farm, Albany, California, United States - DLSLSG.R1 | ecosystem: Host-associated > Plants > Phyllosphere > Unclassified | place: USA... | reverse complement strand
TTTGCACACCTCAAAAATGGTAAAAACGGTGCTTTGGCCGAGCGGCTAGGCAGTGGTCTGCAACACCATCTACAGCGGTTCGAATCCGCTAGGCACCTCGTAAAATCCCTATTCTATTATTAGTTTAGGGATTTTTTATTCTACCTATTCCATATTTCTATTTTAACAAATTTCCTACAAATTTTAATGATCTCATATACATTAATTTATTATGTAAATTTGACTAATCCAATAACGATAAAAAAAACTATTAAATATAATTTAGTAAGAAAATTATTATGTATAAAATATTTTTAAATGAAATAATTTATATAAAAGCAATATTTAAATTAATTATTTTACTAGTGAATTTTATCAAACACCTAACTCAAAATACTGCATCATGAAAACGCCATTACTTCCAATAGATATACTTTCTATTTACAAAAACAGCCTTGGAGATTTACTGCCATTACCTAAAAGAATGGCTAAATGCACACCCGATACTTTTTCCTCAATTTTTAGTATTGCTAAAGAGGTTAAATCAAAAGGTGGAAAGTTGATATTAAGTGATTTGTTCAGGAGCTATGAAATGCAGATGCAATCACACAATGATTATATTTCCGGTAAGAAAAAAGCATTCAGTCCGCCTCCGGGAGGAAGTTTTCACGAATCTGGAAGAGCGTTTGATCTTGATTTATCCGCTATAAAAATTCCTTTATCTGAATTTTGGACAATTGCTAAAAAATACGGAGTTGTTCCCATTATAGACAAACCTAACAAAGGTACGTCAGAAGCGTGGCATTTCGAATGCAGAGCGAGCCATCAGATCGTTTACAATTATTATTCGAATGGTAACGGAATCAATTTAACGCCTTACAAAGCTGCCGCAGCAAGTGCTATTCTAACTGTGGGTGTACAGGTTGATCTGTTTGAAGAAAATCAAAAGCAGGCGATGATTCAATGCAATTTAATAAGACTCGGAAAAATTCTTGGAAATATCGATGGCAATATTGGTAAGAAAACACAAGCAGCATTATCAGAATTTGGAATTAAGTACAGTCCGTCTCATATTGATGACATCTTAATGGAAACCGAAAATCTTGTTCAGGAAAAATTTTCAAAAGAATATTCTACCGCAATTATATCATAAAAAAACCTCTCGAATCGAGAGGCAAACTGTACTGAGACATAAACATGTTATGTATCGTATAAAATTAAAAATTATGCGGATCAAGTTTTATGACTTAAATCAATAAAAAAATCCCCGGATTGCTCCGAGGATTAAAAACTAATAACCATGAAAACTCAAATTAAACATGAGTGACTGCAAATGTATGAAATGTATTTTTTTTACAAAATTATAATCGTCAAAAATCTCATTAATTAACAAATTTTCACATATTAACTCCACTTTTAATGATTGCATAAAATACCTATGTTTCATTACAAAGCAATAAACAAAGCAAATAACAGGAATATATTAATTTTAGCAGCTTTTACCCTTTTTCTTAAAAAATCACAAAAAAAATAGACTCTCATTTCTGAGAGTCCTTTTTTTATATTCTGAAATTTATTTACTTATTCTTTGATAAATTTCTTCTGTGCCGATTGATTCGTACCTTGAGTATCATCAATATCAATCACATAAATTCCGTTAATTAATTGCCCTACATCGATCTTATTGTTCAGGATAATACCTGTTGCAACAACTTGTCCCGCTGCATTGTAAATCTTAAAGTTTGCTTTTCTGCTGATATTTCTAACATTCAGAACTGTTTTTACCGGGTTAGGGAAAATAGTAATCTCATCCTGATTAACTCCATTCGGAATAATAGGCTTAGAAATTCTTACTGTGTAATCTTCAACTTCACCATCCGAGAAGTTTGCACAGTTTACCGGAATTCCGTCTTTCTGTAAAGCAACTCTCATCACTACATATTTGAAATCCACTAAACTAATGAATGCGTCAGACGGTACAGAGAATGTTCCGCTTACCACATCATTTGTACTTGGCGCAGATACTAATATCCTTTCATTAATATCAAAATATCCATTTCTGTTGAAGTCAATCCAAACTGCAACACCTGAATTTCCTGTTCCCTTTTTATCAATCGTAATCTGGTTATCTGATGAACCTTGGATCATTTCAATAAACTTCGTGCTATCACCAGTATAATCACTGTAACTTGAAGCAATAGATACGTTAGCCTTTTCAGGTTTACCATTTGGTTTTACCGTTACATTAGAAATATAATTTGTAAAAGTCGTTGAAGACATTTGGCAGTATACCACTGTAGGTGTTGTAAAGAAATATGGTAATGTATAATTTCCAGGAGTTCCTCCACACATATTGGCTACCTGCATTTCGTACTGAGTCAATTCTAAAAGACCCGTTATTGTATATGTATTTGTAGAAACTGTAACCGTTGTCCAGCTCGGAATACCTACTTTTCTATATCTAAGAACATAACCCGTTGCAGCAGCTAATGGATCCCATGTAACTTCTGCCGTTGTTGGAGTAATATTTACAATCGTAAGTCCCGGAGGAGCAATATCACAAGTTCTGTCTGTTACAAATACTTTAGGATTAGACCATGGGTTCAATGTACTGTCTGTATCACACATATTAGCAACTTCTACATCATATGAAGTATAAACGCTAAGACCTGATAATAAGTAAGAGTTTCCTGAACCTACCGGTACAGCAATAGGAGCTCCCCATCCAGCATTACCACTTCCTGTAAGTCTGTATCTGATAAAATAATGAGAACCTGCAGCCACTGGTGCCCAGCTGATTAAAGCTGAAGTAGTACCAATATTAGTAACCGTCACACTTGGAGGCGTAGGGTCACATTTCGTTGTAAAGGTATTATGAGAAGGTGTTCCTTGAGTACCATTACAAACTGCGGTAATTTCTACTTCATATAAAGTTGCAGATAATAATCCTGTTAAAGTAGTCGTATTTGTAGGCTGTGGATAAGGAACTGCCGCAACACTTACAGTCTGCCATGCCGCTCCTGTTCCTTGAGGTCTATATCTAACAATATAACTTGCACCTCCGGTATCCTGTGGCCATTGCAATACCGCTGAATTATAAGTCGGCGTACCAACAACTGTTACAACAGGAGTTGCCGTGCTACAAATACGAATGTTGATATTATCAATTGCTATCGGAGGCTGAGTTCCTCCACCTGAGTCATTTGTCCATTCAAATACAAGACGCATTGTAGTACCTGCAAAACTTGATAAATCCTGTGTAGCATTAAAATAAGTCTGCCAAGTAGTCTGCTGATTATAATTATTTCCGATCTGAATTCTTCCTGTTCCAGCTCCAATTTGATTACCCGGAGTAGGAGTAAATGTAGAAGCTGGAACCAACCAAACTCTTAAAAAGTCCCAATTAGATTCACCAGCACCCTTCCAATCAAAAGAGAAAGTAGCAGTAGTTGTTCCTGCAGGAATAGTGATGTCTCTAAAAGCATGTACATAACTTGTTGACGAAGTATTGTAAGCATTAGTAGTTCCTGTAGTATTAGAAATATATAAAGAATTTCCAGTATTACCAGTTGCACTGCCATACGCCCATTTATTAGTCTGAGTACCATTAAATAACGCTAAGTCATTCCCCGTAGTAAATTGCTGAATATAAGGAATGGTAGCCGGAATTTGTGTCGTTGTAAAACTAGGTCCTGCAATCCAGAAACTCGTATCTGTTCCTGCACATGCAGAACGTACCCAGAAATAATACGTAGTAACAGGAGTTAAAGGTGTTAATGTAAACGTAGTTCCTGTAGTAGTATAACTTGGTAAAGTTCCTACAGTAGGAGGCGTATTTGTCGTTGACATATAAATCTGATATCCCCCAACTGGAGCCGGGATTGGAGCTGCCCAGCTGATTGATGCTGTATTTGATCCCGTTGAAACTACCTGAATATTGGTAGGAACTTTACATGTAGGGATACTTAAATTAATATTATCAATCGCTGCAGGAGGCTGTGTTCCACCTGTTGTATCATTGGTCCATTCAAATACAAGTCTCATCAAACCACTTGTTGCAAAAGTTGATAAGTTTAATGATGTATTTAAATAAGACTGCCAAGTTGTTTGTTGGTTGAAATTTCCACCAACCTGAATTCTTCCTCCTCCAGCTGTAATAGCCGTTCCTGCAGTTGGCACGTAAGTAATGGGTACCATCCAAACTTTTAAGAAATCCCAGTTAGATTCACCAGAACCCTTCCAATCAAATGATAAAGCAGCATCCGTAGTTCCAGCAGGAACAATAAGATCTCTGAATGCATGAACGAAGTTACTTGTTGAAGTACCTGTTGTATACGCATTTGCTGTCCCGTTATTATTTGATATATAAAGCGAGTTCGCCGGATTTCCTGCCGCTGAACCGTAAGCCCATTTATTGGTCATAGTTCCATTCGCAAGCTGTAGATCATTTCCTGTACTAAAGTTCTGTGTGTAAGGAATCGTACCAGGTACCTGGGTCGTTGAAAAACTAGGTCCGGCAGTCCACAAACTTTTATCTGTCCCGCTACATATAGAACGCACCCACCAATAATAAGTTGTAGCCGCAGTTAAACCTGCTGGGTTAGCAGTTGTTCCTGCATTAGCTACCCCAGGTGTTGCGTTTGTAGGAGCAGTATTTGTAGTACTAAGATAATATTCATATCCAACTCCCGGTGTAGGAGTAGGTGCCGTCCATGATAATGTTGCAGTATTAGTTCCAACAGTAGGTACTGCTAATGCAGATGGTATAATACAAGTTGGAATACTCATATTAATATTATCAACTGCCGCTGGAGGTTGTGTTCCAAAAAGATCATCGTTTGTCCATTCAAAAACAAGTCTCATTACCCCAGAAGTAGCATAAGCACTAACATCTAATGTATTTGTACTATAATTCTGCCATGTAGACTGTTGGCCGAACTCTCCTACACGGAATCTTCCGGTTGCAGCAGTAATATTCGTACCTACAGTTGGTGTGAAAGTATTTGGAACCAACCAAACTCTTAAATAATCCCAACCTGACTCTCCTATTGCTTTCCAATCGAATGAAAAACTGGCAATAGTAGAACCTGCAGGAATAGCAATATCCCTGTACGCATGCACAATACTCGTCTGACTAGTTGAATATGCATTCGCCGTTCCGTTATTAGAGATGTAAAGAGAACTACCTGTGTTACCTGTAGCAGAACCATACACCCACTTATTTGTTGCTGTTCCATTCACCAATGTGAAATCATTCGCAGTTGTAAAGTTCTGAGAATAAGGTAAAGGAGCGGGTGTTTGACCGTAGACATCCGGTATGGCGCCTAAGTTGAGCAAACACAGAAGAAGTACTAAAAATGTAGAAATTTTCTTCATAAGTTTTAATTTAATATTAATCATTGCAAATCTAATTCGTTTTTTACTAATATATAGTATAATTATTCATATTTTTTATATCGGTTTCTGTAATTTTCGAGTAAGAATTCAGCGAAATTATCATTTAAAGTTATTCAGGACAAACGTCTTGTATCTGATAATATTATCTATTCTTCAATTTATTACTCAATTATCATAACACAATTGTTAAATATTGAATATTAATTATTTAAATAACATCAACGATAACTTCTACAAAAATTTTATTTTAAGATTTTTTAATAGACTATTAACATTTTATCAGAAATTTTTCTTTAAAATTGGCAAATATTATAAAATAGCAATTGTAAAAAACATCTCTTTAAAAGAGATTCTGAAACACAAAAGATGAAAAATTCTATATATTAACGATATAAATATGTCACAACATAAATTTTTAATATGAATTTTTTTTATGATTTCTGTCATATTCAGGAAACCATTTTAATGTTATAAATTATTGCCCCCTTAAAATGAAGTTTAAATGTAAAAATAATTTAAAAGGATTGCAGATGATTGATTCTAGATAAAAAATATAAATATTTAAGTCAATTTCCATAAAATATTCTAAAAAAATTAAAAAAACATTTATTTAAATCATAACATTATACAATTTTAATTTATAAATTTGACATACAAATTTTAATCTATAAACAGTGAATAAAATTTCAATTCTTGTGGCAAATTATAACAATGGGAGATATTTCAAAGATTGTTATGATTCGCTGATAAGCCAAAGCTATGATAACTGGGAAGTGATCATTGTAGACGATTGCTCAACCGATGATTCTGTAAAAATTGTTAAAGATCTTATTAAAAATGACACACGTTTCAAACTTTATGAAAATGAAGTCAACAAAGGATGTGGCTATACAAAAGCAAAATGCGCAGAACTCGCAACTGGAGATTTTCTAGCCTATTTAGATCCGGATGATGCTCTATTTGATTATTCAATAGAATGCTGCTTAGAAAAATTTCAAAAAAACAATAAAATAGTCGCTGTCTATTCTCAATTGATGTTTTGCGATGAAAATTTAAATCCTAAAACAATTTTCAACAAAATAAAACAGATTCACAATAATCAATTTTTTTTTAATTGTCCTATCCAGATTTCAGCTTTTTTTGTTTTCAAAAGAGAAGCATACTTAAAAACGGAAGGCATAGACCCTAACTTAAGAACTGCAGTAGATCAAGATCTATATCTAAAAATTCTGGAAATTGGTGATGTAAAATTCATAGAAGAGCCTCTTTATAGATACAGACTTCATTCTCAGGGCATCTCGCAATCTGCCTCTAAAGGTAAAGCAAAAGAATCATTTGCTAAAGTGATTCATCAGGCGATGAAAAGAAGAAGAATTGAAAAAATTCAAAACAAAAATGTCCCCGACCATTATACTAATGCCGACGACATATACAATCTGCTCAGCTATCAAACCAAAATACCTTATAGGCTGATAAGTAAAATAAAAACCACTTTTAATACCATATAAATTAAAACTCCTCACTTAATGAGGAGTTTTAATTTATATGGTATTAAAAGTGTACCTCGACTATTGATAGTAAAATTCAATTTCTTAATCTTATTAAATTCAAAGATATCAAACCCTTACGTTAGATATTATGAGCCAAATCATAAAACAAAATTTCGCTAATAAAATAAGCCCCCTTTGCAGGAGGCTATAAAAACACAAATGATGAAAAAAATCTATTCAGAATACTCTGAACAGAACTTTTACATAGCGTAAAAGCTATTATATCTTCTTTACATTACTCTTTTCCAGTACGGAACTTCATAATTCATAAAATAAAATTCAGATCGAAAACTTCTCTTTTTGAGAATTGCTAGAGTCCAAAGGTAATAAGCATTAATGAAATAAACAAAACTTGATTAACGGAAAACTCAAAAATTTCTACGATGAATAACTGACTTTACTTATTATAATCTATCATAAATTTGAAATTTATATCTAGAACTAGTGAATAAATAAATTATGATTTTCTTAATTTTATTACGTTATCTTAATGATCAACTTAAAATTTTATTAGAATAAAATAAAAATGAGTTTCCATATCTATTTATAATTAAAAATTCAATTTTACTAAATCTAATCAATTGAAAATCATTCCTGAAAACAATTGTGTGAATTTTTTGAATGAAAAAAATATTACATGAATACCACATTTTAACATTAATTAACATAATGTGGCTTCATAATTGAAAATAATATATCATCAAAAGTAATTTTTGATTAATAGCCCTTTAAAATTTGAATTATGAAAAGTATAGTTTTAACAGGTTTACTGTCAGTTTTTTTACTGACATCCTGCAAGAAGGACGATAGTGTAGCTGAAAAATCTTTGGAACAACAAAAATTGGAATTCCAGACAAGACAGCTTGATATTGAAAAACAAAAATTAGCTATCGAGAAAGAGAAAATGGCATACGAGGCACAGAAGAAAGCAGATAGTATGGTTGAAGTTGAAAAAGCAAAAACCACTGCAGCAAATTCTAAACCTCAGGTGATTAGAGAAACTCATACAGTATACAGAGATACACCGAGCCAAAGCTCAAGCAGCGGATCAACTGCAAGTAATGGAACTTCATCTCAAACCACAGCAAAGAAAAAAGGAATGAGTGAAGCAGCAAAAGGTACTATTATCGGTGCTGTAGGTGGTGCTGCATTAGGTGCTATCGTAAATAAGAAAAGTCCGGGTGCCGGTGCTGCTATTGGTGGTGTTATCGGAGGTGCAACGGGATATACTTTAGGTAGATCGCAAGATAGAAAAAGCGGTAGAGTTCAACCAAGAAATTGATTATTTTTACTATAACAAAGAAAGATTGCTTATTTTTAGGCAATCTTTTTTTATGCTTTTACTTCTGCTTTCAACGGTTATCCTAATTCCTGTTTTAATGGGTTTTGGTAGAATCATAGGAAAATTTTCAGGAAATTTAATTGATGGAATTTCAGGAAAAATACTATCTGGGATTTTGGGAATCAGTTTAATCTGGACAGTTGTTGCATTTTTTATCCCTTTAAATCTTTGTGTAGAAATTACTACCATTTTATTAGGATTGATTTATTTTTTCAAAGATAAGTTGTATCAGGAGTTTTATAGTTTTTCAAAGAAAGAATATTCGCTGTTTTTAATTGTTTCATTAATAATTTTATTTTGCGGTTCTTTCTATCCTTATATATTAGACCATTTCGGGTATTATGTTCCCACCATAAAATGGCTAACAGAATTTGGCTTAATTAAAGGGATCTCCAATCTTGATCTTACGTTGGGACAAATGTCGATCTGGCATATTTTTCAGGCTGGATTTTCTAATTTTTCTGATCCGTTTTTAAGGATGAATTCAATTTTATTAATTGTTTATGCTTTATATATCATAGAAAACAAAAGCTGGATTCAGTTATGTTTCGTACCCGTATTACTCTTATTTTCACAATCTTCAAGTCCAGATTTACCGGTAATTATTTTTTCATTGATTATTTTAAATGAAATTTTAAACGAAAATAAACAAACCTCTATCCTATTTGCCTTTTCAATTTTTGTATTTGCCATAAAACCAACGATGATTTGGCTTCCGATTTTGGCTTTTCTCTATTCCACCTTTATCATTAAATCAAATTTTAAAAATCTGATTCCGGGAATTTTAATCGCTTTACTATTTTTCATTAAAAACATATACATTTTTGGCTACCCGATTTTCCCGGTATCAATCTTAGATTTCGGTGTGAGCTGGAAACCCAATCCTGAAGTGCTAAAAACTTCTTCGCAATATGCCATTCTGAAAACCTACGATATGCAATATTCTTATCAGGAAATTCAAAAATTTTCTTGGTTTGATTATATCAAAAATTGGCTTTTCTTAGAAGGAATTAAATCTAAAATCAATATTCTTTTTATATTAAGTTTAATGATTTTCATAGTTTTTACTTTTACTAAAAAAAATAAAATCATCAGCTTAATTTGTATTTCAATTATCATTAAAAGTATTTTAGTTCTCCTTTTTTCGGCTCAGTACAGATTTTTCATCGATGTCTTTTTTGTAATATTCTTTGTAATGTTCATTCATTATTTTAGTCAAACAAAATCAGTTGCCGTATTTTCTGTTTTAAGTATAATTTTCATCAGTTTTTTAATCTTACCGAATATTCTTCAGACTTATTTACCAAGTTTCAAGCTCGGAAATTTCATGGGAAAATTTGAAGTAAAACAATTATACAAACCTTCAGCTTACGATTATAATAAGTTTAATTCTTACCACATCGGGAATTTAAATTTTAATCTTTCAAGAAAATACCCTTATAATTTCGACACTCCACTTCCCGCCATTTCAGAAAGTTATATTTTTGATGATGTCAAAGCCGGAATTTTTCCGCAACTTATCAATGAAAAAAATATCAAAAAAGGATTTATCTGGAAAAAATTAAACCAGAAAGAGAAAAAACAAGCTGAAAACATTATCAATTCTATCAACAATTCGTATAAACAGAACTAATTTCTGAGCCTTTCTATCTGAAGAAAAAGCCGTAAATTTGTGTCATGTTAAATACTTTAGGTAATCTTCTCAGCCTTACAACATTTGGAGAGAGTCATGGTCTGGCTTACGGTGGAATCATTAATAATTTTCCGGCAGGTTTAACGGTCGATTTCGATAAAATTCAATACGAATTGGATCGCAGAAAACCCGGTCAATCCGCAATTGTAACCCAGAGAAAAGAAAGTGATACCGTAAAATTTCTTTCTGGAATTTTTGATGGAAAAACAACTGGAACTCCCATTGGTTTTATGATTGAAAACGAAAATCAGAAATCAAAAGATTATGATCACATCGCCAATTCTTATCGCCCGAGTCATGCCGATTTTACGTATGATCAGAAATATGGCTTAAGAGATTATCGTGGCGGCGGAAAATCTTCTGCAAGAGAAACGATCAATTGGGTCGTTGCCGGAGCTTTAGCAAAACAGTTTTTATCAGATATTGAAATTAACGCTTACGTCTCTTCTGTTGGCGACATTTTCTGTGAAAAACCTTATCAGGCATTGGATTTCTCTAAAACAGAAAGCAATGAAGTTCGTTGCCCCGATGCAGAAACTGCCGAAAAGATGATTCAGAGAATCAAAGAGATTAAGAAAGAAGGAAACACAATTGGCGGAACAATTACTTGCGTGATTAAAAACGTTCCTGTAGGAATTGGTGAACCTGTTTTCTCAAAACTTCAGGCAGAATTAGGAAAAGCAATGCTGAATATCAACGCTGCAAAAGGTTTTGAATATGGAAGCGGATTCTGCGGTGCAAAAATGACGGGAAGCGAACACAATGATCTTTTCAATGAAGATTTTACCACAAAATCTAATCTTTCAGGAGGAATTCAGGGAGGAATTTCCAATGGAATGGATATTTATTTCCGTGTGGCTTTCAAACCTGTCGCAACGATTTTAAGACCTCAGGAAAGTGTTGACAAAGACGGAAATTCTGTAATTGTAGAAGGAAAAGGACGTCACGATGCGTGTGTACTTCCGAGAGCCGTTCCTGTGGTAGAGAGCTTAGCTGCTTTTGTGTTGGCAGATTTATTTTTGATCAACAAAACAAGAAATATCAATAATTTTTAAACATAAATATTTTTAGTAATGAAAAATTACTGGGAAAAAAGTATCTCTTTTGAAGAGTATCTTGAAATAGGAAAACAACGATTAGCAAATCCTGCATCTCAACAGGAAATCGATTATAAACATTATTACGAACTTGGACTTCAGAGAATCGACAGAACATTGAAAAAATATGTTTTAGATGAAGAGCAACTCAAAGAATTAGATTCTAAGAATTTCGACGGAAAAATTTTAATTATTTCTGAAGTTTGGTGTGGCGATGCAAGTTCCACGGTTCCTGCTTTGGTTAAATTTTTTGAAGGTAAAAACGAGGTTAGAATTTTCTTAAGAGACAGCGATAAAAGTTTAATCAATCAATTCCAAACTGACGGAACTGAATCTATTCCGAAAGTTATTATCTTGGATAAAGATTTTAACGTAAAAAATTCTTGGGGACCGCGTCCGAAATACGGAAAAGAATTGCTAATGAAATACAAAGCAGATCCGGAAACTTATACAAAAGATCAGTTTTATAATGACCTGCAGTTGTATTATGCAAAGAACAGAGGGAAAGACGCTGTTCAGGAAATTTTAGAACTGTTGTAATTTTTAATTACTAATTTGCTAAAAGTAAAAATGAAAAAAAACATAATTTATCTTGTATTAATCGTCATTATCGGCGCAATCGCTTTCGTTCCCGGATTGAAAGACAAATTGAAAGATATGTTCTTTCCGATTGCAACGATTGAAAATGCAGTTCATATCAGCGACGAAGATTATGATATAGAATTGAAAGGAATCAATGCGCCAAGTACCAATCTTAAAAACTTCAAAAACAAAGCAATCTTTTTAAATTTTTGGGGAACCTGGTGTCCGCCTTGTAGAAAAGAGTGGCCGTCTATTCAGAAATTATACGATACAAGAAAAGATCATGTAGATTTTGTTCTTATTGCAATGAATGACCAGGAAGATGCTGTGAGAAAATTTTTAAAAGAGAATAATTACAACGTTCCTGTTTATATTGCCCAAAGTCCGATTTCAGAAAAAATACTTCCAAAAGTCTTTCCTACCACCTATCTTTTAGATAAAAACGGAAGAATTTTAATAAAGGAAGATGCATCAAGAGATTGGAACACAGAATCTACTCATCAGTTTATTGATAATATTATTAAGTAATTTTTAACTAAATTTTATGTTTAGTTGGTACAGAATTTGCGAAATTTGTAGTGTAAAAGAAATTATTTAACGCAAACACAAAATGAAGTATTCAAAATTAAATTTAGCAAAAGAAGCCATCAGCCATAAAGGTTTTGTAAAAAAAATTCCTGATATTTTCAGAATGGTAAAAATGTGGAGAAAGGGTGATTACCCAGTAAAATCACTCGACATTATTTTACCTTTATTAGGGCTGTTGTATGTAATTTCACCCATAGATCTGCTGCCAGAAATCGCAGTTCCCGTAATAGGAGTTTTGGATGATCTTGCAGTTTTATCGATTACTATTCCTAAGCTGATAAGAGAAGTAGATAAATTTTTGCTTTGGGAAGCCGAACAAAAATTCAGCACCGGCAATACTAAAATAATTGATGCTGAGATAATAAAGTAATAAGAAACATCCTAAATAAGGATGTTTTTTTGTTAACGTTCAATAATCAATTTTCTTTTCAGTAAATTTTAAAACCCTTCTAAATAGCAATCAAGTTAAAATTACCCCAATTTTTTTCAAAGTCAAATTGATTTGCTAAGCAAAATTCACTATTGACAATTGATTTTATTATCAATTTCTTAAATTTGCAACATCTAATAAAAAATAATGGAAAGTAAAAAAGAATTCTTTTTGGAGTGCTATAAACTAGGCATCATTAAATTCGGAAGATTTACCTTAAAAAGCGGAATTGAAAGTCCGTTTTATGTAGATTTAAGACCTTTAGCTTCAGATCCAAAAATATTGAAAAATTTGGCTAATTATTTATTGGAAATGCTTCCTCTTGATAATTTTGATCTGATCTGTGGAGTTCCTTACGCAGCACTTCCGATGGCTACGGCGATGTCTCTGGAAAGTTATATTCCATTAATTATTAAAAGAAAAGAAGCCAAGAACTACGGAACTAAAAAACTAATTGAAGGAATTTATCAGAAAGGACAAAACTGTCTTTTGGTAGAAGATGTAATTACTTCAGGAAAATCTTTGATCGAAACCATCGCAGAAGTTGAGCAGGAAGATTTAAAAGTTGCTGATATTGTTGTCGTTTTAGATAGAGAACAAGGTGGAAAACAGCTGCTTGAAAGCAAAGGATACAAAGTTCATACGCTTTTCAATATTTCAGAAGTTTGCGAAATTCTTCAGGAAAACGGAGAATTATCTGATGAAGAAGTAAAAAGAATTCAGGATTTTCTACAGGGAAATCATATTCAATTTGAAGAAAAAATCAGACCTTCTTACGAACAGAAATTAGATACCGCTCAACATTCTGTTTCAAAAAAATTATTGGAAACTGCTTTGGCGAAACAATCCAATTTAATTGCTTCTGCAGACGTTACCACAACTCGGGAATTATTGGATTTAGCTGAAAAAGTTGGTCCGCACATCATTGCTTTAAAAACTCACATTGATATTATTTCTGATTTTGATTACGAAAAAACAATTGTACCATTAAAAGCAATAGCTACAAAATATCAGTTCTTGTTAATGGAAGATAGAAAATTTGCAGACATTGGAAACACTCAGGAATTACAATTTACAAGCGGAGTTTTCAAAATTACAGATTGGGCAGATTTCGTGACTTCACAAGTTATTGGAGGTTTTGAATCTTTAGATTGTTTCAAAAATGTAGGTGTTGTGGCAATTATCGGCATGTCTTCGAAAGGAACTTTAACGACAAGTGCTTACAGAGAAGAAGCATTGAAAGTGGCTTCATCACATCCAAATGTAATCGGAGGCGTTTCTCAAAATCAGCTTCCTGAAGAAATGTTGTTGTTTACTCCAGGTGTAAACTTAGCTGATTCAGGCGACGGAAAAGGACAGCAATATAATACTCCGGAACATGTTTTCAAAACACTTTACACCGATTTCATCATCGTTGGAAGAGGAATTTACAAATCTGAGAATCCTGAACAGGCAGCATTGATTTATAAAAATGAAGGTTGGAAGGCATATTTGAGTTCTTTAACGAAAAAGTAATTTAAAGTTAAAATCAAAATTCAACAAATTTTATACAAAATAAGTTATATTTGAACTTTATCACTAATATTTGAAAAAGGTTAGCATTTGTCTTATTTTGTTTTGGGGTGTTGTAGAGGTTTCTGCACAGAAAGACAGCATTTATATCGAAGCCAAATTGTCTTCAGATAAAAAGCTGCTCGATGTAAATGAAGAAATTACATATTACAACAACTCAGAAAAAGATCTTAACACTGTAAAATTATTGAATTGGGTTTCTGCTTATAATAAGCGTGGAACTTCACTGGTTTACAGAAAACTAGAAGACAGGAATACCGATTTGCATTTTGCAAAAAAAGAAGAGCTTGGTAAACTTTTAAGTTTACAGATAAAAAGTTCTGATCAGGAAATTCCTGTTACTACTACTTCCGACGAAAGTTTTTTTCTTCCTTTAAAAGAAGTTTTAAAACCCGGAGAAAAAATTAAATTACAGTTGCAATATCAGATTCAGCTTCCTGATAAACGATTTACAGGATACGGAACTTCTGATAAAAATACAGCTCTAAAATATTTCTTTATTGTTCCGGATCGCTTTGATCCGGACAATATTTCCAAGAGAAATTACGCAGACATCGAAGAATCTGTGAGCTTCAATACGTTTTGGACGGTAAATTTCGATCTTCCTGTTAATTATTTTATTGAAAGTAATCTTCAGCAGATTCAGATGAGTTCTTTTAAAGGGTATCTTGATTCTGATCCTGAATTTTTAATTTCTCAAAACGAATATCCGTCAATTAAAATCAATACGGAAGACATTCATACAGAAGTAAAATTCGGCTATAATCTAAAGCCTGAAGAAAAACAAAACTTAGAATTTTATCTTCCTCTACACTTAAAATTCATTAAAGAAAGAATCGGGTCTATTCCTGAAAGAATTTTTATTTCTGAAAAATTTAGAAGTAAAGAAGATTTTTTTGGGAATAATGATATTAAATTCTGGAAATTCAGATTCCAATTATTCACTGACGCTGAAAAAACCGATCTCGACTATTTCGGAATTGTTGCCAAAAAGATTTTAGATGAAAGTATTATTACTGATAAACAAGATTATCATTGGTTTAAAAGTGGCTTAAAATCGTATCTTGAAATTCAATATTTAAAGAAATTCTATGCCAATTCTAAATTATTGGGAACATTGCCGGAAACTAAAATTTTCGGTGTAAAACCTTTGAAATTATTTCATGCTTCTGACGTAAAATTGATCGAACGTTATGGTTTGGCATATCAATACATTATGTCGCAAAACTTAGATCAGAAAATTGACGAAAAGTATGCTGTTTTAAGTAATTTTAATGATATGGCGATCAGCAGTTTTGAAACCGGAACTCTGTTTAATTATTCTGCCGACAAAATGGGCTATGAGAATTTTGACAACTTAGTTCAAAATTTTATTGCAAAAAATACTGATAAAAAAGTTGATCCGAGAGATTTTTTAAAAGAATTAGCTGAAAAAGATAAAAGAACATCTTATTTATCTGAATTTTTACAACATAAAAACAGAGTCAACTTTACATTAAAAAGATTTAAAAAAGATGGTGATTCTTTGAATATTAAAATTCAGAAAAATACCGTAGCCAACATTCCTGTAAAGCTTCAGACGACATCTAAAGAAGGTAAGACGAATGAATATTGGGTAGAAATGGATGAAAATGAAAAAACAAAAACCATTTCAATTCCTGCTTTTGAAACATATAAAATCACGCTGAATGATGATTATATCTTCCCTGAATCCAATTACAGAGATAATTTTCTGTATGCCAAAGGTTTCTTTTCCAACATGAGGAAAATCAAACTAAAGTTAATCAAAGACATTCCGAATCCTGAATTCAATGAGATTTATGTAAGTCCGAGAATTCGATTTAATAATACCTATGACAAATTCTTAATTGGATTTAATTTTAAAAATCAATCTTTTTTTGATCAGAAATTTCTCTACTCGTTCACGCCAACTTACAGTACAGGAACGGGAAAACTAACGGGCTCAGGAGCAATCGCCTACTCTTTTCTACCTGCTGAAAGTATTATCCGAAGTTTGACTTTTGGAGTTTCGGGATCGTATTTTCATTATGATTATGATTTAGCATATCGCAAGGCTTCAATTTATTCAAATTTAAATTTCAGAAAAAATCCTAGAAGTACGGTGAGTCGCGGAATTGGGTTTTCTTATAATTATTTTGAAAGGGATTTAAGTCAGCTAATGATTCGTAATAATGATTATGACCGCTATAATCTTTGGAGCGCCGGTTATGGATATTCTGATAATCAAAGTATTCACGAAAAAAGTTTGAGCGTAAGTACGCAATGGATGGAAGATTTCAACAAAGTAAATGCAGAAGCTTTCTACCGTTGGGAATTTGCTCCGAAACAAAAACTGAGTTTGAGACTATTTGCAGGGTATTTTATAAAAAATGATACCCGAAATAATACTTTTAATTATGGAATTTCAAGAGTTTCCGATTATTCTTTCTCGTATAATCTTTTAGGGCAAAGTGCAACCGGAGGAATTTTATCACAGCAATACATTTTGGCAGACGGAGGTTTTAAATCTTTCATTCCGGGAACTGTCAACAAATGGATTACTTCTGTAAACATTGATACAAGTGTCTGGAAAATTTTCCACGTATACGCTGACGCGGGAGTTTATGACAATAAAAACCGACCAACAAAATTCATCTGGGACAGCGGTGTGAAAGTAAGGGTAATTCCTGACTTCCTTGAAATCTATTTCCCGATTCAGTCTTCTTTGGGTTTTGAACCTGGGTTTAAAGATTATGCAAAACGAATTCGATATACGTTGATTCTTAATCTGAATTCAGTTATTAATGCTGCACGAAGAGGCTGGTATTAAGAAAATTAACTTAGTTAGAAACATCTCTAAAAAGAAAAACCTCTGCTTCAATGAAACAGAGGTTTTATATTTTTTAGAAAAACTAATTAGTCTTTCAAGATTTTTTGAGAAACCGGTTGGTTGTTAACTGTACCTGTTACGATATAGTTTCCTTTTTGTAATTCAGCAACATTTAAAGATTCGTTTTCTTTTACAGAAGCAGTTTTAACGATTTGTCCGAACATGTTGTAAACTTTCACGTCTTTAGCTTGAGCTCCGAAAGTGATTTCGTTTGATTTAACAAAAGTGTTTTTAACAAAATCTGATTTTGCTTTTCCGAAATCTGCTATTGCCAAAGTACCAGATGTGTAAGTCACACCCAAAGATGTAATACGCAATTGAGTATTAGCTCCAATAACATTATTTCTAAAAGTAATAGATGTACCTGCAGTTATTCCAGAAATTGTATAAGTATTACCAGATAATGTAGCTGCTTGGTAAGCTCCTCCATTAATACGATATTGAACAGGAGGTGTATAAGTAGCAACAGCATTGATCGTTAAAGAAGTAATAGTGTTACCTGCAGAAGGAGTAATTGTAAAACTGTTACCATCACCTCCCGCAGCGTCAGAATACATTCTGAAATTAGTACCGCTATTATAATATGCTGGAGCTGTGGCTGATGAATTCTGAGCTGCTGCATAGCTCAAATTAGCATCAAGATTTCCAGTTGTAATAAGAGCGGCATTAGCAAATCCTTGATTTGCCCATACATAATTAACTGTCGTTTGTGCATTTAAAGTTGCAGCTAATACTACTGCTGCAAATAAAGAATAAATTTTCTTCATGATATAAAAATTTAATTATTAATAATTTACATAACAAAATTACGTGAATTTTTAAAAATTAGATAATAATTGGATTAATTTTTTGTTAATAATGCTAAATCCCCTGTTATTAACATTTTTTAGTTATTTTTACCAATTATTTTTAAAGATTTGCGGAATTTTTTTCTAATATTCGTCGTTTTTTTCACGGGCTTATTCTTAGGTAATGCTCAGATATTCACGTGGAAAAATCCAAATCTTCCCCAAGACAGTATACAGCAAGATAGCATAAGACAAGACAGTATTCTTGCGTTTAAATTTGAGCAGGATATTTTTGCAAAAGATACCCTTGATTTCATTAAAACTCAAAACAGAATTATTGTAGATGAAGCCGTTCTTGCTAAAAATGATAAGAAGAGATTTTTAGGAGAATTAAATTCTAAAGGTTCCATTATTCGTGGGATCACCTTTGGTAATAATCAGGGGCAGTCGGTACAAAGTTCGATGGATTTGCAGATTTCAGGTCGGCTTTCAAAAGATGTTACTATTTTAGCCAGTATTTCAGATCACAATTTACCGATTCAGGCAGACGGATACACGCAGACTCTTGAAGAGTTTGATAAGATCTATATGCAGCTTAATATTAAGGATAAGTCTATTCTTAGAGCCGGACATCTTGATTTGGTAGAAGCTAAAAATTATTTCGCTAAATATCAGAGACGAAGCATGGGACTCGAATTTCAGACGGAATTCGGGAAGGATAATAAAACATTTGTCGATATTTCTGCAGGTGTTGCCCGAAGTGAATTCCATAGAATACGTTTTCAGGGTGTTGAAGGTAACCAGGGACCTTATCGTCTGAATGGTAAAAATGGCGAACAATTTATTACGCTTATCTCCGGATCTGAACAGGTTTTTATTGACGGTATTTTGATGAAGCGTGGAGAAAATCAGGATTACATCATTAATTATAATACAGGAGAAGTAACTTTTACGAGTTTCCGACCGATTTTCCAGCAGAATTTCATTACCATTTCTTATAACTATGCCAATAGAAATTATTCAAGATATTTATTTACCGGAAAATTAGAACATAAGAGAGAAAAACTAAAATTGGGACTGAACTGGTTCATGGAAAATGACAATAAAAATGCACCACTTTCTTTAAACCTTTCTTCGGAAGACGAACAGATTCTTGCCGCGGCTGGAAATAATCCTGATTTGATGTATGCTCCTTCCGGAGTCGTTACCGAATATGATGTGAATAAAATTCTTTACCGTCTGGTTCAAAGTTCTGGAGGAAATTATTACGAATTTTCAACAGATCAGACACAGACGTTGTATACGGTTTCTTACACTTATTTCGGAGCGAATTTAGGAGAATATAAGATTACACAAACTACCAATAACGGACGTGTTTTTGAATACGTCGGTCCGAATATGGGAGATTACCGCGCGGTAAGAAAACTTCCTTCGCCTCAGAAATCGCAGGTCTATTCATTTAATTCTGAATACTTGTTAAATAACGGAAAAATCGGAGCAGATATATCATTGAGTAATTATGACGTAAATTTATTTTCATCTAAAGATTCAGACCAGAATATCGGTTATGCATGGAGAGTTTTCGGTAATAAAACTTTCACCAAAAATAATTGGAAAGGAACTCCTAATTTTGAATATCAGTATATTGACAGACAATTCCATATTTTAGACAGAATTAATGATGTTGAATTCTCCAGAGATTTCAACTTGGCCCAGGAATTCAGTGGTCATACACAAAACAGATTTATTTTCAGTTTCCTTAACAAATGGAATAATAAATCAACATTAAATTATAGAGTTAATTATCTTGACGAGCAGGACACTTATAAAGGAATTAAAAATGATCTTGATTTTGGCTGGATTACAGGTAAATTTTTCACAAAAGGAAATCTCTCTTATCTGAATACCAATGCCACTCTTCAGGATACTAAATTTATCCGAGGCGGAGTTTCCACCGAATTCACAGGTAAAAAAGGAAGTTGGGCACTTGGTGGAAGCATGGAACACAACGAAAAGAAATATAACGATACTCAATTAATGGATGTCACAAGTTTCAGTTGGAAAGAAATTTTCGTTCAGAAAAAAATCGGTGACAGTACAAGAACCAAATTATTAGCAAAGGTTTACATGAGAGACAACGATTCCGTTCGTGACAACAGACTGCAAAGCATGAATAATATTCTTGGTTTTATGGCGGAAAGTCAGCTCATCAAAACTGAAAAAACAACCTTAAACGTCCTCCTCCACTACAGAAAATTCTTTTATCAGAATCAAGATGTTGATGTATCAAGAAACAATGATTTTGTAGTCGGAAACATACTTTATAATCAACAGCTTTTCAGAAATGGGATGCGTTTGCAGGCTTTCTATGAATTAGGAAACGGACAGGAAGCGCAGAGAGAATTCCAGTATATTAAAGTGACGGACGGACAGGGAATTTACAAATGGACGGATTACAACGGCGACGGAGTTCAGCAGCTTGATGAATTTGAAATTGCCGAATATTCAGATTTAGCGCAATACATCAGAGTATATACCAATTCTGTACGGTATATTGCTTCCAATAAAAATAAAATTCAGTTGGCATTATTTGTTAACCCTTCTATAGTATTTAATTCTGAAAACAAGTTTTTAAAGCGCTGGAATTTTAACGTCTCATTAAATTCACAAAACTCATTTTATAAAAAAGATCAGGTATTGGTTTTAAATCCGTTTGAAAAAAATGCAGATCAGATTCTTAAAAATCAAAATATTCTGGCATCAGTACAGTTCAGCCCTACAGACAAATCCGGCTGGAACGGAAATTACCGTTTTATCTCTAATGATAACCTCATCAATGCCAATTTCAGTAATGAAGAAAGAGAGCAAACGTCACATTTCTTAAATATCGGATATTGGTTTAATAAAGAATTCAGGGTAGATTGGGAAAACTCGGTGCACGATATTCAGAATTCTTCGCAATTATTTGCATCAAGAGATTTCCGTCTGAATAATCTTGAAACAAAGCCAAAAGCGACGTATAAATTTACAGATGCCATTCAGGCAGAACTTTCTTCTGCTTTCAGACAAAAAGAAAGAGTAGATGGTGAAGAACTTTTAAAAGCTTTTGACGTTACCGGAACCATTCAGTGGGAACGTAAGAAGACGACTATCAGAGGAAATTTCTCTTTTATCAATAATAATTTTACCGGAAACAATTTCAGTATTGTAGGAAACCAAATGTTGGACGGATTAAAACCAGGGAAAAACCAGGTTTGGAGTGTCTTCATTCAGCAGGCAATTAATTCATTCTTACAGTTAAACTTAAATTATGAAGGTAGGAATTCCGGTGACAGAACGATCCATATCGGAAGTATGCAGGTGAAAGCAAGCTTCTAACCTTTCAATATTAACTATAGAACATTCAAAATATAAAAACCCCGACATTAAATCGGGGTTTTGCAATGTTTAATTATAATAAGTCTTATTTTTTAATAATTTTCAATGATTGAGAATCTTTGTCAGAATTCACTTTTAAGATATAAAGTCCGGCAGGAAGTCTGCTCATATTTACAGAACCTTTTTCTGCATTGATGGTTTCATTAATTAACTGTTGGCCTGTTACGCTATATACTTCAACATTTCTGATTTTTCTGTCATAATTAATATGCACAAAATCAACAACAGGGTTTGGATAAAAACTGATTTGATTTTTGCCCGCTCCAAGATCCTGAGTTCCCAGAACAATTGCTGTAAATTCATAACTGCCAAGATCCGGAGTTGTTGCATTCCTTGTCACTCCATCTGCATCTACAGTTACACCCGCAACCGCAGTTCCTTTATTATCAAGAGCAGCATTTCCTGATGTTGCTATATGAAAATCAGAAGCTGATACAAATGTCGGAGAAACATTGATAGAATTAACATTTCCTCCGAATCCTGTCTGAAGATTAGCTAAAGTTGCTCTTGCAGAGCCAATGTATGCAAGATTTGCTCCTGTCGTAAAATAATTATTATTATCAATATTAGAAAAAACAGTATTTGCACCTCCTGAGTAAATTGTATATCTATCTCCTGCTTGCGTCTGTTTGTTTATGAAAATATTATTCCTAACATCAATTGATCCCGCAGCCGTAACAGTACTAATAATATTTAAAGCAGAAGGTCTTCCTGCATTCGTCTGGTTGGTATCCATTACTACAGTATTATAGTAAAGCTTAAAACCACCACCGTTACCAAGTACGATACCGTTTCCGTTATCAGCCAATCCGCCACCTAAAGAATATCCTGTACCGGCAATATCATTGATGATGTTATTATAAATTAGCAAGTTGGATGCTGCAACATTTGAATTAATATAAAGTCCCACAGCTCCGTAGCCTGAAGTATTAGGTTGTTTAATATCTGAAATTCTATTTTTGAATATTGTACCGTTGGTTACTGCAGCACCAATTAAAATTCCCTGTGTTGTATTGGTTGAAGCTGCCGGAAGAGCAACTCCGGTAACGGTATTTCCACTTACCTCAAAGTTTTTAGCATTTTGTACGGCAATACCTCTATACAACATTTTATCTGCTGCAACCGTAGAACCAATCACATTATTTCTAATGATCCATCCTGTATCTGTATTGGTAGCATTTCCGATTGCAAAAATACCATTCTGAGCTCTCACAAATGTATTGTTGATTGCCGAGAAATTATTATTAGGAAATTCAGCTGCTCCTAAAGTTGTTCCTGAAACAATGATACCTCCGATTGTTCCTGTTCCCGAAGATCCGGCAAAATTTGTATTTCTGATGGCTATATTTTCGGAACCATCAGTAAGCGTACTTGCTACCCAAAGCACCACGGGCGTCGTTCCTGTTGTCGCAACAAAAGTATTACTGATCGTTAAATTTCTTGAAGAAGTTGCATTATTACTCCCTTCAATTGTTACATTATCTGCCCCGTTGAATTTAATCGTAGCAACAGTGTCAGTACTTGTAATGGTAGCATTCACTCCTGTTGCAGGTTTTATTAAAACTGAAGTATAACTTACTGTTCCTCCACTTGCATTCAATACTGCAGAAGCTGTTTCTGTAGTATTTGCTGTAACGTTGATAGTAATTGCTCCCTGGTGAGTTCCTGCATTAATAGCATCAAATGCTCCTTTTAATGTAGTATAGGTTCCTGTCGTCGTTCCGGCTGTTGCCGTAAGACTAATCTGCGCATTCAAATTTGCGGCGGCTACGGTTGTAATTAAACAAAATAGAATTTTTTTCATAAATAATTATTTAGACTACTAAATATATATAAAAATCACTAACAAAAGATAAAATTTAAATAAAAAATACAACTTTAATGAATAAAAATCAAACAAGAATTCACAAACTATGTTAAATACTAAGTAAAATAATAAAACAGTATAATTTTAAAAGAGACTAAAAATCAGAGGTTTTAAAAAAAATTGTACCTTTGCACCATGATAAAAATAGGCAATATAGAACTGCCGGAATTTCCGCTTTTGTTGGCTCCTATGGAAGACGTAAGCGATCCTCCATTCAGAAGATTATGTAAAATGCATGGTGCAGATTTAATGTATTCGGAGTTTATTTCTTCTGAAGGACTGATTCGTGATGCTATGAAAAGCAGAAAAAAACTGGATATTTTTGATTACGAGAGACCTGTAGGGATACAGATTTTCGGTGGAGATGAAGAAGCAATGGCAATGTCTGCAAGAATTGTGGAAACTGTAAATCCTGATTTGGTTGATATTAATTTTGGATGTCCTGTAAAAAAAGTAGTATGCAAAGGCGCAGGAGCTGGCGTATTGAAAGATATCGATTTAATGGTTCGCCTTACAAAAGCTGTTGTACGTTCTACAAGTCTGCCCGTAACGGTAAAAACACGTTTGGGCTGGGACAGTAATTCGATTAATATTGATGAAGTAGCAGAACGTCTGCAGGAAACAGGAATTAAAGCATTGACAATCCATGCCAGAACGCGTGGACAAATGTATAAAGGTGAAGCCGACTGGAATCATATTTCAAGAATTAAACAAAATCCTAATATTGAAATTCCTATTTTTGGTAACGGTGATATAGATTCTCCTGAAAAAGCATTAGAATACAAACAAAAATACGCTTGCGACGGCATCATGATTGGTCGTGCGGCGATTGGTTATCCTTGGATTTTTAACGAAATCAAACATTTTTTTAATACTGGAGAACATTTGCCGGCACCTACTGTTTCAGACAGATTATTAGCCGTTCGCCAACATGCAGAATGGAGTGCAGAATGGAAGGGTGAAAAGTTAGGATTAATTGAAATGAGACAACATTACAGTAATTATTTCCGTGGAGTTCCTCATTTTAAAGATTTCAGAAGAAAATTTTTAGAAGTATTTACTTTAGAAGAAATGGACGCTTTAATAAAAGAAACTGAAGAATTCTATTTAGAATATTTTGCACAACAGGCATAAAATACAAAACCATCAAATAATTTGATGGTTTTTATTTTTAGTAATTCATTTACCTTTTAATATCCTTCGGAAACAGAATCATTTTTAATCAAAGCTAATGCAGATGAAGTTCCGATTCTCTTCACCCCAAGGTTGATCATTTTTTCTGCATCTTCAGGTGTTCTTACTCCACCTGCTGCTTTTACAGGAAGCTTTCCTGCGTTATCAAGCATAATTTTAATTCCTTCAAAAGTTGCTCCGTTTGGTTTTCCCTCAGTAGTTTCATAAAATCCTGTCGAAGATTTCACAAAAATTTTAGCTAAATCTTCCTCAGAGAAATTTTCTTCTGCCCACTTGGAAATATTTTTAGTAAGATCTGCAATTTGTTCATCACTTAAAGCAGCAATTTCGATAATCCATTTTGCAATTTTATGATGTTGTAAACATAACTGTGTACATTTTACAAATTCATTTTTTACGACCTCTAAGTCTCCTTTCTGATAAGCAGTATAATTAATCACAAAATCAAGTTCATCGGCTCCGTCGGCAATTGCTTTTGAAGCTTCCGAAATTTTCTCATCTACAGAATAAGTTCCTTCATGAAAACCTATTACCGTTCCTACTACAACATTTGAGCTTCTCTCTTGAATATATTTTTTAATTTCCGCAACATAATCCGGACGAATCATCACGGCAAAAACACCGTTATCAATCGCTTCCTGCGTTAAATCTTTATCTTTCTGTAGAGTTTCTTCATCCGAAAGCCCCGACTGTGCCGGAGTTTTCAGGTAAGTTGAATCCAAATATTGAGCAATTTTCATAATCTGTTATACTTTCAATTGTCTGTAAATACCTTGTTCCAAAGATATGAAAGTTTCTGTTCTTGTCACCCCTTTCAGCTTCTGAAGTTTGCTCAGAATCTGCATCAAGTGATCATTATCTTTACAAAGAACTTTCAGGAAAATAGTATAGTTACCTGTGGTATAATGAGCCTCAACGACCTCGTTAATGTCTTTTAATGATTTTACTACATCAGGATAATGACTTGGCTGATCCAAAAATACTCCAATGTAAGAAATTACTTTATAGCCAATTTTTTTGGGATTCAAGAAGGAAATTGAATTTTCGATAACGCCTGCCTGCTCCATCTTTTTTATTCTTTGATGTACGGCAGTGGTGGAAATTCCCACATTTTTTGAGATATGTGCTAATGATGTTTTGGCATTATCCATCAACATATAGATAATCTCTTTGTCAATTGAATCTAAATTGTAGCTTGTGTTGTTTGAATTTTTCATGTTCTAAACTTTTTTTACTATTTATGTTTTTACTTTAATTTAAAAATTTCACGAAAACGGGAAAATGATCGCTATAACCTCCCAAATACCTTGTGCCTACATAGGTTCGAAAGGGTCTGCCTGCAAATTTCCTATCACGACTGCTGATTTTTTCAGAATTAAATATTCCTGCATTCTGAAAAGCCAGAACCTTATTATCTTTGAAGAAAGACTTCGATAATATGATCTGATCAAACAACAGACCCGATTTATAATGAAAAGTAGAATAATTTCTTGTGGAAAATAATTGCTGAAAAGGATTTTCTAAAACCTTTATGTGCGAATCATCGTAGAGAATTTTCACTAAATTTTCATCATCTGGATTTTCGTTAAAATCACCACACAAAATGATATGTTCATTCTCTTTATTCGCAATATTTAAAATCCGTTTCCGGATTTCATCAAGTATAAAAGTTCTTTTTGGTTTATTAACATCTTTCTCACGCTGTGAGGGAAGGTGCGCTATAAAAACATTAATAACCTCGCCTTTATATTTTACTTTTGAATAAAGTACATCTCTTGTTGTGTCGTAATATTCTGTGTTTTTATCTTTTATTTCAAAGAAGAATGTAATAGGTTCCGAGTCTATCACTTCTACCTTGTTCTTATTATAAATCATTGCTACATCTACCTTTCTTTCATCCATAGAATTATAATGTACAATTCCGTATTCTGAATTAAAAGGTTCTATCTTCACAAGATCTTCCAAAACTTTCCTTCCGGAAACTTCGGAGAGACCGATCATAAAAGGCAATTCGCCATTTTCCTCCTTCATTAGCTCAAAAACATGTGATACCTTAAAAAGCTTGTTCTGATATCTTCGCTCATCCCAATTTCTAAGCCCTGATATTGTAGGGTCTAATTTATGCCTTGGCTTGGGATCCGGTAAAAATAAATTTTCAACATTATAAAAACTGAACAGCTCCATCAATATGGTAATTCTAAAATTATTTAAAATTCACATCCTAATTCCAAAATGTAAATTTATTGTTTTTTTTCACAAATCATTACTTATTTTATAAAATTTTCAAATTAATTTCATATCCAACACGTAGCAATTCACTGAATACTTTAAACATTAATTGAAAATATCATGTACATTTTCAACCATAATAAGATTTTATTAATTAAATCGAAAATTAAAAAATTCTAAAAAAATCAATTTTAGCTAAATAAAAAACACTAATTAGTGAAAATTTAAGTTAATTTTCAATCAAAAGCCATTATACTAAAAATATTAACCATCGTTAGTAAATCACCACAAAATAATGAAAGCTAAATCTTAGATTTAATTAAATTCAGTAATTATTTATCTAATAAATCGGGTCTTTTTTCACTTGTAATTCTTACCGCTTCATCGTGACGCCACTCTTCTATTTTAGCAGAATTACCGCTTAAAAGGATTTTCGGTACTTCTAATCCTTTGTAAACTTCTGGTCTTGTATAAATGGGAGGCGACAACAAGTCATCCTGAAAACTGTCTGTTAATGCGCTTTGCTCATCATTCAAAACGCCCGGAAGCAATCGAATGACAGAATCTGCAAGCACACAAGCCGCCAATTCTCCGCCAGTAAGAACGTAATCTCCGATAGAAATTTCTTTAGTAATATGAAGGTCTCTCACACGCTGATCAATTCCTTTGTAATGACCACATAAAAAGATCAGATTTTTTTTTATGGAAAGTGTATTGGCTATTTTTTGATTTAAGGTAATTCCATCAGGCGTAAGATAAATGACCTCATCATATTCTCTCTGAGATTTCAACTCCGAAATACATTTATCCAAAGGTTCAATCATCATTACCATTCCTGCGCCCCCGCCGTAAGGTTCATCATCGATTTGTCTGTGTTTGTTGATCGACCAGTCTCTCAGTTGGTGAAAATGTACTTCTGCCAATCCTTTATCCATTGCTCTTCTTAAAATAGAAGTTTGAAACGGACTTTCCATCAATTCCGGAAGTACGCTTATAATATCAATTCTCATTGTAATGTTCCGTTTTTCTTAGTTTGCGAAATTATTAGTCTTAAAGATGAATCTTTGTTGAAGTAACTCCACATCCAGTTGAAAAATACTGCCAGTTTATTTCTTACGCTCAAAATCAACATTAAGTGTAAAAACATCCAGAAATACCATGCAAAAAATCCCTGAAATTTAATGAACGGTAAATCTACAACTGCCCTGTGTTTTCCGATGGTTGCTAATGAACCCTTGTCATCGTATTCATACTCCGTCCAGTCATTTATCTTCTTTAAAAAATTTCTGCCTAAATTTTTCGCCTGATTAATTGCTACGTTGGCAACCTGCGGGTGACCCTGCGGATATTTTGGAGTTTCCATATAAGAAATATCCCCGATTGCATATATATTGTCGTAACCTTTTATTTTGTTATATCGATCTACTTTGTATCTGTTTTTTACTAAATTTTCTTCAGGAAAACCATTCACTACATTTCCCGTAACTCCGGCTGCCCAGATTACATTGTTTGAAGGAATTGTTTTTCCGCTCTTCATAAATACTTTATCACCATCATAATCCGTCACATATTCCTGGCTCAGAAAAGTTACCCCCAGATCTTTCAGATATTCCTCAGATTTCTCCTGCGCTTCCTGGCTCATTACTGCCAATGGTTTTTCCGTTGAGCTTATTAAAATAATTTGAAGATGATCAAAATTCATGTAAGGATAGTCTCTCGGAAGAATTTCTTTTTTCATCTCGGCGAAAGCACCGGCTAATTCTACTCCGGTCGGTCCGCTTCCTACAATGACAATATTCCAGTTTCCATCGTCGCTTCGGCTTTTTTCAAGAATCAGCTTTTCAAAAGTTATTAAAATATGATTCCTGATGCTGATGGCTTCCTGTGTATTTTTCATCCCGAAAGCTTTGCCCTCAAGATCTTTATTACCGAAAAAATTAGTTTTGCAACCCGTCGCAATTACCAGCTTATCATAACTGAATTCTGCTTCGTCGGTTATCACTTTATTATTGGCCGTATCGATTTCTTTAACTTCCGTTAAACGAAACTGTGTATTTCTGGAACGCTGAAAAATCTTTCTGAAAGGAAATGAAATATTGGAAGGTTCTATCCTCCCGCACGCTACCTGATAGAAAAGAGGCTGAAACATATGGTGATTCACCCTATCCAAAACAATCACTTTTTTGTTCTTGTTATTTAACGTTTTTGCAAGTTGCAGTCCCGCAAAACCTCCCCCTATGATGATGATCTTTTCGCGTGTTTCCATAGTAGACAAATTTACTGATTTTATTTAGCATTTAGAAGTGAAAAAAGTTAGTTTTGTAAAACTTTATTCGAAAATGTATAGCAAAAAAACCGCCAGAAAAATCCATAAAAAGCGCAGAAAAAATTATTTTTTCCGCCGAAAAGTGGTTTTGGTGATTTTGATTATTGCATTAATCGGAACAGGGTTATACCTAAAACAATCAATAAGTTACTATTACGCTTTATACTTTAATAAATTTACACATAAAAAGCTTCATAACAATGAAACGGAAACGTTAAGAATCCAGAAAATTCTTTCTAATAATCTGGATAAAACGTATGGATTTGATGTTTCTCATTATCAAAATAAAGAAGATATTAAATGGGACAGTCTTACCATCGGAAATAAAACCATTCCTTTAGAATTTGTCGTCATGAGGGCAACAATGGGAAACAGAAATGCAGACAAACACTTTTCCGAATTCTGGAATCAGGCAAAAAAACAAAATTTGATTCGTGGGGCGTATCATTTTTACAGAGCCGATGAAGATCCGGTTATTCAGGCAAATAATTTTCTTGAAAATGTAAAACTGGAAAGCGGTGATCTTCCGCCGATTCTTGATATTGAAAAAATTCCGAAACGTAAAACAAATAAAAAGTTAATTGAAGATTTAAAAGTCTGGTGCAAAATAATAGAGGAAACGTACGGCGAAAAACCAATCATTTACACCTATTATCATTTTTATAAAGATTTCTTAAAAGATGAATTTGATGATTATCCGCTTTGGCTGGCCAATTACAATGATGTTCCTACTCCATCTCCTGATGCCGATTGGGATTTTTGGCAGTTTACAGAAAACGGAATCGTTCACGGCATCAATACCAAAGTAGATTTGGATATCTACAATGGAAATTTGTGGTCTTTGAAAATATTGACTTTAGATTAACTTTTAAAAGGTTTCCTTTGAATCCATACTGTTTTGGGAGTGACAGATGTAAAAATTGTTTCTGTAAAGTGATTGAACAGAAAATTATTATGTTTGATTAATCCGAAAATTTCAACGGGTTCGGCTCCGATGGTAGATTTTATTTCCAATGCTGTTCTTCCGAAAATGATTCTTTTAAATGGATTATCAATTCCAAATTCTACCATATCAAGCAACATATTAAGATAGATTTGTTTTTCTTTTTGGAGTTGTTTATCATACCCTAAAAAATAAGTATCAATGTCATCGTTATTTAAAATCAAAGTATAAAATCCTATCAATTTCTGTTCAGAAAAATATCCAAAGATTTTAAATTTTTTATTGATATTTTTCTTCATGCTTTCAAAATGATTTTCAGCAAGAAAAAAAGTATTGAAAGGGGCATTTTCAGCAACATTTTGATAAAGAATATTCATTTCTTTCTGATGCTTTTTTATTTCATCAAGATTTAATTCACGCTTATCAATTCCTGTTAATTTCTTCTTTGCCGATTTTGCTCTTGTCCTGTATTTTGTGGAAAAATCATTTAAATAATCATCAAAAATTTCCCAGTTATCTCTTAACTTCAACATCATCGTTGGTTGAACGGAAAATGTAAAATAATTTCTATACTTGTGACTTTTAAACTGTTTAATAAAACCTGACTGATAATCTTTATAAATAATCAAAGAGGTTTTCCTGATTTCTTTCTGCATTTTTTGCACTATAACTTCTAAAAGCGGAGTCACTTCTTCTAAAGTTATATTGTGAGCATCAAAGTAAAATCCGTTTTGTCCCGTCAGCATATTATTACCCAAAATCATCACATCTTTACTGAACTGTCTCGCAAAAAAATTCCTGATATTACACCAAATCCTGTTTTCCTGAAAAGTAGAGTGATTCTGAAAGTTAAGATATTGGAATAATACACCGCCAATAAGATTATTCCCATCAAAGACTCCAACATAATAACAATTCATATTCTCAGGTCTAGACGATTCGAGTGCCTGAAAATATTCTTTAGAAAGCATAATATTATGATTTCCGATGACGGCATTCCAATTTTCAGGTAGATCGGAAGCTGTTTGATAAATTTGTAAAATATATGACATAAAAAAGGCTACGCAAAAGTAGCCTTATCTTTTAAACCGTTAAAATTATTTTTGTGTTACCCAATGGAAACCATCTATTGCATACCATCCGCAGATAATTCCACCCATGATGGTAATCGTGATCGTCCAATAGGCAGAAGTGATCATTGTATATTTCCATGATTTTCTTTCAAACATTGCATTGATTGCAGTCAACGGAAAAACAAATAAAAATCCCGCCATAAAAGAATGTAAAGCACCATGACCAAAAGATCGATAAGCCGATCCGTAATCTTTCATAAAAGCGTGATAAGAAGGATTCGCATTCATTTCATTACCGCCGACCATTCCTAATGCACCGAATTGATGAATGGTAATAAATTGCAGGAATAGAGCCATTAACATTGACAAAATAATAGAAAAAACAAAAGCTCCAATCATCGAACCTTTCATTTTATCTTCTGTTAATCCCACTTCTTCCATCCATGATTTCCCGAACAGTCTTGGATGATACCATATAAATCCCATTAATAAAGGAATAAGAGCGGCAACGAAAATTGCCCAAAAGTTAATTTGTACCATAGTTTTAATTTTTAGTTATCTATAATAAAGCTACATTAAAAATCAATACAAAATATATTTATAACATAATATCATTCATTAAAATAAAAATATCTTAATAAAAAATACAGATAAAAACAAAATCAACAAAATATTATATCAATTACTAAATTCTATAAATCTCTTTGAACGACTCCTGACTTTAATTTTTATTTAAAATTTTTCTTGTTACATTTTCGTACTTTTGCACCACAAAATTTGGATATCAATGAATTACGTTGCGGCAGAGAATCTTACAAAATCTTACGGGATTAAAACTCTTTTTAAAAACATTTCTTTCAACATCAATGAAGGCGACAAAATTGCCATTGTTGCCAAAAACGGAAGCGGAAAATCTACTCTTCTGAAAATTTTAATGGGAAAAGAAATTGCGGACAGCGGAACTGTAGTGATTAACAAAGATATTCAGGTAGTTTTGTTTGATCAGGAAATTGATTTTGAATCTGATCTTACAATTGATGAATTTATGATGACCTTAGATTCTGCACCAATTTTAGCTTTAAAAAAATATCATCATGCCTTGCTGTCGGGAAATCCAGATGAGATGGAAACTGCACTGGCTGAAATGGAAATTCATAAAGCCTGGGATCTTGAAAATGAAATGAGCCAAATTCTGTCTCAGCTTAAAATCACAGATCTTTCCGCCAAAATGGGAATGCTTTCCGGAGGACAGATTAAACGTGTTGCTTTGGCAAAACTATTAACAGAAACCAGAGCAGAACACCGTCACACACTTTTGATTATGGATGAGCCAACCAACCACCTGGATGTGGAAATGGTAGAATGGCTGGAAAATTACTTAAACAAAGCAAAAATAACGCTTCTACTTGTTACCCACGACCGTTATTTTTTGGATGCGGTTTGTGGAATTATCTGGGAAATGGAAGATCAAAATCTGTATTTCCATAATGGTTCTTATGCGACATATCTTGAAAATAAGATGATTCGTGAAGATAATATGAATTCCACGATTGATAAAGCACAAAATCTTTACAGAAAGGAATTGGAATGGATGCGAAGACAGCCGAAAGCGAGAACTACAAAATCTAAATCCAGACAGGATGACTTTTACGAAACTGAAAAAATAGCCAAAACCGATACCCGAAAAGAATCTTTGGAGCTTGATTTTGAAATGAAAAGATTGGGTAACAAAATTCTGGAACTTAAAGATATTTCTAAAAGTTATGGAGACAAATTATTGCTAAAAGATTTCAGTTATTCGTTCCAAAGAGGTGAAAAAGTAGGAATTGTAGGAAAAAACGGGGCTGGAAAATCTACTTTATTAAATATCATTCAAGGTTTTGAACCTAAAGATTCCGGGGAAATTGAAACCGGAGAAACAATAAAATTCGGATATTTTTCTCAGAAAGGATTAAAATATAAAGAAGATGAAAGAGTTATTGATTTCATCAGAGAAATTTCTGAAAACTTTCCGTTAGCCAACGGAAGAACCATTTCTGCATCGCAGTTTTTAAGATTATTCTTATTTGATGATCAGACACAATATTCACCAATTTCTAAACTATCGGGAGGAGAAAAAAGAAGACTGCATTTGATGTATATTCTGTATCAGAATCCTAACTTTTTGATTTTTGATGAGCCGACGAATGACCTTGACCTTCCGACGTTGACGGTTTTGGAAAATTTCTTGTTAAATTTCCAAGGAAGTTTGATTATTGTTTCCCACGACAGATATTTTATGGATCGTATTGTTGATCATATTTTAGCGTTTGAAGGAGAAGGAAAAATCAAAGATTTCATCGGAAACTTTTCTGAATACAGAGAAAATCTAAAATTAGAAGAGAAAAATCCTAAAACTGTGGTTGAGAAAAAAGTGGAGACACCTGTTGTTGCCCCTACTCCAGTTTCAACACCACAAGCTCCGAAGAAAAAACTTTCTTTTAAAGAACAGCGTGAGCTGGAAACTATTGAAAAAGAAATTCCTGAATTTGAAGGAAAAAGAGCCGCAATATTGGAACAACTCAATAATGAAGCTGACTACGAGAAAATATCAAAACTGTCTGCAGAACTGGAAAGTCTTTCAGAAAAACTTGAAAACCATGAAATGAGATGGTTGGAACTTCAGGATTAGAAATACAATTTAACATAACCGGGCTGTTCAGAAATGGACAGCTTTTTTTATTCAAATTAACCGTGAAAATATTTCTTAGATTAATTATTATTCCTATGTTTAGTGATTAATTATTTAAAATTTCTTAATACTTAAAATCATACATATTATGCTGAAAGCAGGCTTAAAATTATTTCTTTTTTTCACTTTTATGATTTCTTCAAAAATATTCGGACAATATTTCCAGGTTTTTCAAACTGCTGAAATTGAAAAATATCAAGGGAAAAACTTTATTCTTGAAAGTAAAATATTTTACAAAAACGAGATCAGCAATAATTCGTGGGTTGTATTAACGGCTAATTTTTTTGATGAAAAGGGCAAGATCATGAAGAATACCATCAATAACGATGATGCCGGAACGTATTATAAAAAAGGAGAATGGAGTTCTTATCAGCTGGAAGGAAAAATTGATAAAAAGGCAAAACATATATCAATCGGAATCACGGTTGCCGGACCGGGAAGTTATTATGCAGATGATTTTAAATTGTTCATAAAAGATGGAAATAGCACAGTAGAAATTCCATTAAAAAATGCAGGTTTTGAAGAAAATTCAATAGCTCCCTGGCAATCTTATGGTGTTGATAAAAATACAAAAATGTCTCTTTCTTCGGAAAAAATGTTTTCAGGAAAGCAATCACTTTTTATTGATAACTCCAAGGTAGAAACTCAACCTACTTTTGGCAATAATAAAGAAGTCGGAAAGTTTATGGACGTTAATGGTGTAAAACTTTACTATGAAGTATACGGAAAAGGAGATCCCCTGTTGCTGATTCATGGAAATAATTCTTCGATGGCAAGTTTTGATAAACAAATTGATGTTTTAAGTAAGAAATATATGGTTATTGGTTTAGACAGTCGAGGTCAGGGAATGTCGACTTCTGATGATAAAAAGTTAACTTATGAATTGATGGCAGATGATGTAAATGTTTTTTTGGATAAAATGAATCTGAAAAATGTAAATATTTTAGGCTGGAGCGACGGAGGAAATACTGCTGTCATTTTAGGAATGGAACATCCTGAGAAAGTAAAAAAGATGGCAATTATGGGAACCGTACTTTACAATAATGAGACTTCCGTTTTTCCCGAAATCAATAAAATTCTTAATGAACAGGTGAAGGAAATGAAGAAAAACGGAGTTTCTGAAAATGATATGAACTACCGTCTTAAAATCCTTCTTCTCACAGAACCCAATATTAATCCGGATTCTTTGCAAAAAATAAAAGCGCCGACTTTGGTAATGGCAGGAGAACACGATGTAATACCGGAAAAACACACCAAATTAATTGCAGACAAGATTCCAAATAGTAAAATGTTGATTTTTAAAGGTGGAGATCATGAAGCTCCGGCAAAAATACCTGAGAAATTCAATAAAGCGGTTTTAGATTTTTTTGAATAGTTCAGATCAAATTGACTTAAATATAAAAGAAAAGGTTAGATTTCAACATCTAACCTTTTTTTATCATCGTAAAAATACTGTAAAAAAGAAATGCAATTCCCAGTAACAGAAAACCATATTTCAGGTAGATATTATCATCAACCAATGTAAAACCAATCCCGATAAACAAAAGACCGATCACTGTAAAACTTGAACTTCTTTTTTTCATAATTTTTAACTTAATGCTACAATTTTACCTTCTTTAGAACTTTCCCAAGCTGCATCAATGATCTTCATATTCTGAATAACTTCACCTCCGGGCGACGGCAAATAATAGCCGAAAACGATGTGCTCATAGATATTCTGGTAATAATCCATGTAATTTCCAGCGTCGCTTAATGTAAGATAGGTTTCTGTTTCGTCGTTTTCATTTAAATAATTCATAATTCCATCATCCTCTTGTAGAAGTAAAGTCCAATCCTCTCCGTAAGTAGGGATGGCTCCGGCAACCAGCTCATTTTCCTGATTATCGCTTCTTTCCTGTAAAAAACTTCCTTTTTCACCATGAACAGCATAGGCATAATGCGCTTCTTTGGTAAAAACCGAAGATTTTAATCGTACTCTCAGGTCATTTTGATAGAATAAAATAATTTCGAAATAATCATTCGCAAATTCTTTTCCTTTCATGGAAAATACGTCAGCAAACAATTTCTCTGGAAAACCGAAATACTGTACGGCCTGATCCACCAGATGTGATCCTAAGTCATGAAGAGAACCGGATCCTGTTGCGTCAGGATTTTCTTTATGAGCTTTCCCACTCGCTGTGGTACGGAACCTGTCGAAACGAATTTCCATTTCTTTTATATTGCCTAATTTGTTTTCATTAAGCACTTTCTGAACCTGAAGATAATCACGGTCGAATCTTCTGTTTTGATAAACACTTAGAAACAATCCTTTTTCTTCAGCCAATCTTACCAATTCTTCAGCTTCGGAAACATTTACCGTGAAAGGTTTTTCCACCACTACATTTTTCCCGGCTTCCAATGCCATTTTTGTATATTCAAAATGAGTCTGAACTGGAGTGTTGACTACAACCAAGTCGATATCCGCATTTTCCAGCATTTCTTCTACCGAACGATAAATCGTAGCATCAGCATATTTTTCTTTCGATTCTTCCTTGCTTCTTTCAACTATTGCCGACAAAAAAAATCCGGGATGTTCTTTTAAAAACGGAGCATGAAACACTTTTCCACTCATCCCAAAGGCACAAAGACCAACTTTTACCAATTGCATATTATTATTTTTAACAAATATATTTATAAAATACTTTTTTAAGGCATAATTGTCTCAATTTGAGTGCACAAAACTTGTTAAAAACATGATAAAACTCATGCATTTTATTTTGAATCAATCTAAATAAGAATTTACATTTGCGGCTTATTTAAAACCACTCTAAATAAAGTAAGAATGAAAAAACAGCTGATAACCTTAGGATTGTTATTCACAGTGGCATCCTTAAGTGCACAAATGAAAAATGCTGAAGCTGATACAGTAAAAGTTCAGACCATTGAAGACGTTAATCTCTACAAAACCGGAAATCCCAATAAAGCAAGATCGTTATCCACAAAGTCGAATCTGACGGTAATGGAAACACCACAGCCAATTGCTATTGTTTCTCACGAAATTATTGAACAGCAACAGGCAAAACAACTGAGCGATGTTTTACAAAATGTAAATGGAATATATGTAACCTCATCCAGAGGAAATTCTCAGGACAGTTTTGGCGGACGTGGTTTTATCTTGGGAAATGACAATATTTTCAAAAACGGTTCAAGAATCAACAGCGGAGTTTTTCCGGAAGTCAGCGGATTGGAAAGAGTTGAAGTGCTGAAAGGAGCCAACGCCATGCTTTACGGAAATACAGCTGCAGGCGGAGTTATCAACATGATTACTAAAAAACCTAAATTCAATTTCGGAGGAAGTGTAGGAATGAGCGCAGGAAGCTGGAATTCTTACAAACCAACGGTAGATATTTACGGACCTTTATCGAAAAATATTGCATTTAGAGTAAACGGAGCTTACGAACATGCGCAGAGTTTCAGAGATGTTGTAGAATCTGAAAAGTATTATTTCAATCCTTCATTCTTATTTAATTTAAGTCCGAAATCTCAATTAATTGTAGAAGCAGATTATCTTAAAAATAATTTCACCCCGGATTTTGGAATTGGATCTATTACCAACAAAGATCAAAGTTATTCTTTAAATACAGGATTAGGAAGAAATGTATTTTTAGGAACAGACTGGCAATATCAAAATGTAGAACAGGTTTCTACCAACGTTACCTTTAATCATCAGTTTACAGAAAAGTGGTCGTTAAATGCAACTGCATCATATCAAAACTACACAAAAGATTATTTTTCAACAGAAAGAGTACAGTGGATATATGATACTAAAGATGCTGCAGTAGATCCTAACAGACTATCCTGGAAAAGACCTTTTGGTAAAACATATAACGAACAAAACTATACTTCGGCGCAGCTAAATATCAATGGTGAGTTTAATACAGGAAAAATTAATCATAAAGTTCTAATTGGTTCTGATGCAGATTACAGCCAGGCAGATGCTTATACATATACGATCACTGCACCGATAAACCTTTTATATTTAGACGATCCTTCTACTTGGGGCAACGTTGGAATGCCGAATGCTACTAATAATACAAAAAATAGGATTAATACAAGAAGAATTGGTCTTTATGCACAGGATTATATTAGCTTAACAAAAGAATTTAAAGTAATCGCAGGTCTAAGATGGTCTTATATAGAAAACATGCCAACATTAACGACTCGTTTTACACTAAATGATAAAATTGAAGTTGCTAATTCCTCAACATCAGATAATGCAATTTCTCCAAAAGTAGGAATTGTATATGCTCCAAATGAAAATCTCTCAGTGTTTGCAACTTATACTAATTCGTTTGCTTCAAATGCAGGATATACATCAGATCAATTCGGTACGGTAAATACCAGCCAATCTGCAACACAAATTCAAAATCAGCTCGGTACTTTATCAAGACAAAGTATAAAACCATCAACAGTTGATCAGTATGAAGTAGGTATTAAAAAGAACTTCTGGAACAATGCGTTAGCGGTTAACTTAACGGCTTACCAGATCATGTATAACAACTATTATCAAACATATTGGTTTGTTTCTACAATTACACCCAATGCAGCACCAGTAAATTCAACAGATACAAATCTTAAAGAATTTGCAGGAGATATGAGAAGCCGTGGTGTGGAATTAGACATTACAGGAAACCCGACAGAAAATTTATCAATAATCGGAGGTTTCTCTTACAATAATTCGGTTTACCTAAACACTCCTGAAAAAGGTTATGTAGAAAAACAGCGATTGGTAAGAACACCGGCTACAACTGCTAATGCATCTATATTCTATAAATTCACCAAATACGCTCCAGGGTTAAGAATTGGCGCAGGTATTTACTATATCGGTGACAGAATTGCAGGATGGAATGATACAAAATCTACCAATGTAAGCAGAGGCAATGTAACCAGAATGTTTGAATTAAAAGATTACACCACAGTTTCTGTTTCCGCAGGTTACGAATGGAAAAAATTCATGATTCAGGCAAAAGTGGGTAACTTATTTGATGTTGACAACTATAATGTACACGAAAATTATTCCGTAAACCCAATTACACCGAGGAATTATTATGTTACTCTGACGTATAAACTTTAAAAATTAAATAATAGTAATAATTTCTTCATATAAAGTGGAAGTTGCAATTTTGCAGCTTCCACTTTTGAACTTATAAAAATAAACGATACCATATGGATAAGATTAAAGACACAAGAAGTTTCATGAGAATTACACACCGGTATCTGGGATATTTCCTTGCCGGAATTATGGCTGTCTACGGATTGAGCGGTGTTTTATTGGTGTACAGAGATACAGATTTTCTAAAAAAAGAAAAAAATTACGATAAGGTAATCGAAAAAAATCTTTCTGAAAAAGAATTGGGAAAAGAATTAAAAATCAAAAATTTTGAAGTTGAAAAAACAAAAGGAACAGTTTTGAAATTCAAACAGGGAACTTACAACGCAGCGACGGGAGAAGCAAAATATTCAAAGAAAGAATTGCCTTTTGTATTGGATAAGATGACTAAACTTCACAAATCCCAATCTAAAGATGCTATTTCTCCGCTAAGCACATTTTTCGGGCTTTCACTTTTCTTTTTTGTAATTTCAAGCTTCTGGATGTTTAATCTTAAGAGCAAAGTTTTCAAACGAGGAATGATTTTCGCAATCGCAGGCTTAATTGTTTCCATTTTGCTTTTACTTATTTAACATAATTTCTATAAATGTTAAAAATTATACTGATATTCTCTTTATTCACCTCTCTATGATTTCATGAAATTGCCGCAGGATTGATTGTGGCACATTTATTGTTCAGCTATTCATCAAATAATAAATGTTAATTTTTAAAAATAATAAATTATGAAAAAATTAATTCTATCAGGAATATTCGCAGTAGCAGGTTTAGCTTCAACTATGAATGCTCAAATTCAAGAAGGAAACTGGTTAGTAGGAAGTAGCCTCTTATCCAGTAACTTCGGACTAAATACAGGTGGTGGTTACAATATCGCAATTCAGCCAAAAGCAGCATATTTTATTAAAGATAACGTAGCAATCGGTGGATATGTTAATTTAGGTATCAGCAAAGTTACTAACGGAAGTCCTACAAGATTTGATTATGCAGTGGGAGGTTTAGGACGTTACTATCTATCTCCGGGTGAAAAAGGTGTTGATAACTTGTTAAACCACGGAAGATGGTTCTTCGAAGGTAACGTAGGTATTGGTGGATCATCAGTAGAAAGCGGAAATTCAACAACTGGACTTGATTTCGGTGTTGGTCCTGGTTATTCTTACTTTATCACTCCTAATATCGGTGTTGAAGGTTTGGTTAAATACCAAGGTCAGTCAGGATTTGGTAACGAAGGATTAAATTCAAACATTACATTCAATGTAGGATTCAGTATTTATTTACCTACTTCTAAAGGTAAAGAAATCATCAACGAAGCAAAATAAAAATCACTTCACCAATTCACATTCACATACACACTTATTAATTGAAATAGCCCCGAAATTTTTTTTTCGGGGCTATTTTCGTACAAATTAAAACTAAACTATAAAAAATCAAATAAATCATGTATTCGGTTGAGGCGTATATCTTAGATACGGCTTTATTTCTGTCACTCCTTTCGGAAATATTTTCTTGGCATCTTCCGTAGAAATCGTTGGCGGAACAATAACATCATCTCCTTCTTTCCAATTAACAGGAGTTGCAATTTTATGCGAATCTACCAGCTGAAGAGAATCTAAAACTCTTAGAATTTCATTAAAATTTCTACCTGTAGAAGCCGGATATGTAATAATCAATCTAACCTTCTTTGCAGGATCAATAATTAATAAAGAACGAACTGTCGCTGTAACTGAGGCATTCGGATGAATAAAATCATACAGTTCAGAAATTTTTCTGTCTTTATCAGCAATAATAGGAAACTGTACGTCTGTATTCTGAGTTTCATTAATATCTTTAATCCAGTTTTGATGATCTTCTACTCCATCTACACTTAAAGCTATTACTTTTGTTCCTCTCCTTTCAAATTCTTCCTTCAGTTTTGAGGTATATCCAAGCTCCGTTGTACAAACCGGAGTATAATCTGCCGGATGCGAAAATAAAATTCCCCATGAATCACCTAAATATTCGTAAAAATTAAGATCACCTGAAGACGTTTCTGCCTGAAAGTCCGGTGCTGTATCTCCTAGCTTTATTGACATAATATTCTGTTCTTATTAGTCTACAAATTTAGTAGGCTTTTTGAGACTGGCAAAATATTTGTTGAAAATTTTTCTATATTTAATAAAATAATTAATCTTTATGGAGAAAAGTAGTCTCAGCTACCTAGATGTTGTATACAGAGTGTTAGAAAACTGGTATTTGAAATTTGCAGAACTTACCCCAAAATTAGTCGTCGGGATTATTGTTTTTTCTTTTTTCCTTATTACAAGTAAGTATTTAAGTATATTTTCAGTCAAAATATTTCATAAGTTTTTTCCAAAAAGCAAAAGGGAAAGTTCATTAAGTACCGTCATCGGAATCTTCAGATTTCTGATCATGATTATGGGTACTTTCATTGCATTGGAAATCATGGGATTCAGTGGATTCTTATGGAAATTTATCGGAAGTCTGGGAGTTGCCGGGGTGATTGCCGGGGTTGCGCTGAAAGATTTAGTGTCGAGTATATTCTCCGGAATGCTGATCGGAATTGATAAAGCTTTCAAAGTCGGAGATTATATTATCATCGGAGCAAATTCCGGAACCGTGCAGGAAATTGGTCTCTTAACTACAAAAATCATTACAGACGACGGCAAAAAAGTATATGTTCCGAATCAGGTTATTTTTAATGCACCTTTTTCTAATGTTACTGCTTCACCACAACGAAGAATCATTTTAAATTTTGAAATTCCGGCAGATGAAGACATCAACAAAGCACAATTAGGAATTTTGGAAGTGATAAAAAATTTAGAAAGTATCGACAGAACTGATGCGGTAGAAGTAATTTTCACTGATTTTAAGCAAGGTGTATTTAATTTACAGGCAAAATTCTGGATGAAAGTCGGTGCCAATATGGTACAGTTGAAAAGTGAAGCTTTACTGAAAATTAAACAACGCCTGGATTCTGATCATATACAATTGGTAACTCCGACAAGTATTAATATTACCGGCGGAGAAAATTTAATCAACGAAAATCACGATTAATATCAACAAAAAAACCGCTTAATATTAAGCGGTTTTTGTCTATAGAAAAGTTTAGTTTAAAATTAAGCTAAAACTTCTTTTACTTTGTTTGCGGCTTCTTCCAAAGTAATTGCAGAGTGTACCGGAAGACCAGACTCGTCAATTAATTTTTTAGCTTCTACAGCGTTAGTTCCCTGTAATCTTACGATCAATGGAACAGGAAGGCTACCCATTGCCTTGTAAGCGTCTACAACACCCTGTGCAACTCTGTCACATCTTACGATACCTCCGAAGATGTTGATCAAAATAGCTTTTACGTTTGGATCTCTCAAGATGATTCCGAAAGCAGTCTGTACTCTTGCAGCATCAGCAGTACCTCCCACATCCAGGAAGTTGGCAGGGTTACCACCAGATAATTTGATGATGTCCATAGTCGCCATTGCAAGACCCGCTCCGTTTACCATACAAGCAACGTTACCGTCTAATTTCACGAAGTTAAGACCAGCTTCACCAGCTTCAACATCGATAGGATCTTCTTCTCTTGTATCTCTAAGCGCTTCAAGATCTTTGTGACGGAACAATGAGTTACCATCCAATGTTACTTTAGCATCTACAGCGATAATTTTGTTATCAGAAGTTTTCAAAACCGGGTTGATTTCGAAAAGAGAAGCATCAATTCCCACATAAGCGTTATATAAAGAAGTGATGAATTTTGTGAATTCTTTGAAAGCATTCCCTTCAAGACCTAAGTTGAAAGCAATTTTTCTAGCCTGGAAACCTTGAAGACCCAAAGCAGGATCAATTAATTCGTTGTGGATTAAATGAGGCGTTACTTCTGCAACGTGCTCAATATCCATCCCACCTTCAGTAGAATATACGATTGTATTTTTACCTTCAGCTCTGTCTAAAAGAATAGAAACATAAAATTCTTTAGTTTCAGATTCTCCAGGATAATAAACGTCTTCTGCAACCAATACAGAGTTTACCAATTTACCTTCAGCAGAAGTTTGTGGAGTTACCAACTGCATTCCGATGATATTCTGAGCGTTTTCTTTAAGTTTATCCATGTTTGGAGAGAACTTAACACCACCACCTTTACCACGACCACCTGCGTGAATCTGTGCTTTTACAACCCAAGCCTGAGCTCCAGTTTCAGCAGTCAGTTTTTCAGCAGCTGCTACAGCTTCTTCTACGTTGTTTGCAACAAAACCACGTTGGATAGCTACTCCATACTTTGATAAAATCTCTTTTGATTGATACTCGTGAAGATTCATATTATTTTTATTATTTTATTTTAATAGTTAAAGGTTGACAAATTTACTAAAAAGACATGGAAGTTCAAGTTTATTGACTTAAAATTTAAAGTTCAAAACGTTTGATTTTTAACATATCTGTCATATTCGCCTTATTCTTCAGCCAATTTTTCAGACTGCGAACCGATAAAGGGAATTTTCGGAGCCAAAAAATATCCCGTTAAACTTGCAAAAAGTATCGGAACGAAATAAGTAAAGCCCGTTAATGTTCCCAAAATAATCGTCGTACTCATAGGAGTTCTTGTTACACATGCATTAATGGCAGCCATGCAGCTCACAATCGCCAATGTTGTATCAACACTTGGAAATACATGATGAATAATCAATCCTAAAGTGGTTCCCACAAAGAAAAGCGGGATAATAAAACCGCCTCTCCATCCGGAAGTTACGGTAACCGCAATAGCTATTATCTTAAAAATTAAGATTAAAATTAAAAAGTTCAAAGCAAAATCTCCGTTGATTAACTGATTGATTTCGTTATGACCAAAATATCTTGTTAATGGAAAATAGAAAGCAATAATTCCAAGAACAATCCCACCAACTAATGTTTTAATATAAATGGGAAATTTTCTGTATTCAAAAACTTTCTTGAAAAATTTTACGACAAAAATGAAAATCCAGCCAAATAAAGTTCCCACAATTCCAAACAGAGAAGCGTAAAGAAAATCGTAGACTCCCGTGTAATGATACGCTTTTAAATCCCAAGTCGCCCCGATTCCCAAATGAATAATCAGCGCAAACATCAGATAACTGAAACAGCTTGCCACTAACGCAGGAATAATCGCTTTGTAATATTCAACTGCGTGCTTATGATGGAGAATTTCCAATGAAAAAAGACTTCCACCAAGCGGAGCTCCAAAAAGTGCCGTAAAACCTGAAGCCATTCCGGCAATACTTAAAGAACGTAACTCTTCACCTTTCAATCTGAATAATTTCCCAAGATAAGTTCCTGTAGAACCCGTCACCTGAACTAAAGGCGCTTCCGGACCTAAGCTTCCACCCGATGCGACACAAAAAAGTGACGACAGAATCATGGAAGGATTATTTTTCGGATCTAATTTTCCTTTGTTAAATCGAATATTATTAACAATTAAATGAATTTCTCCCGGATCTCCGATGAAATGAATAACCAAACCTGCCAGAAGACCGGAAATTGCCATTGTGGGAATTACCATCCAACCTTGAAATTCAGCTAAAAATTCCGTGAAATGTTCGAGGACAATCCAATACAATCCGGCGATAATTCCGCCGACCAAACCCGTAATTGCCCACATAAAAAAAGTACGACTGAATACAAACGGATTAAACCTCATCGGTTGATCCAAAAGATTAAATGTTCGTATTAATCGTCGTCTTCTGTTGATTTTCATTTTAATTTATTTTTAAAATTACGATCATCATTTGTTAAAATATTTGTTGAGGTTTTCTAATAAACTAAACTCTGTTTTTAACAAAGTAAAAAATAAGCATTGCCCAGCTTAGAATCATAAATAAACCTCCAAGCGGTGTAATCGGTCCTAAAAATTTCAAATTTGCGCCTAAATAATCCTGCAAACTCAATAAATAAATACTGAAAGAAAACAACATCGTTCCTGCAATCATTAAAATAGAAATCCATTTTTGAGATGAATTATCAAATTTTAAAATGTATCCAACAATCAATAAAAAGAAAGCAGCATACATTTGATATCTTACTCCTGTTTCAAAACTTTCAAGTCTTTCCACAGACAAAATTTTCTTTAAAGCGTGCGCGCCAAATGCCCCTAAAATAACGGATAACATTCCGTAAACAGCACCAAAAACTAAAGTAATTGTTTTCATTTTATAATTCTTCTAATTCTAATTTTAAATATTTTTTTGTTTGATAATCCTGCCACGTTCCTACGATCTTATCCCCTTTTACTTCGGCTTCTATATAAGCTTTAATAATCCATTGATTGGTTTCTTCGCTGTAATAATCGTTTTCAATAACGGAAATATGGTTTCCTTTCAATTTTCCGTTCCACTCGATCAGTTTTTTATTCTTATCATACCAATATTTTGCAGAGAAAGAACCGTCTTCGTATATTGTATTAATTAAAACCGTAATTGGATATTTTCCATCAATTTTTCCTTTATACAGTTTATTATGAATATTGGTAGAATCAACTTTTTCAGAACTAGACAATAGATTTTTAGCGTAAGAATTCCAATATTTATCCAAATTTTTATACGGAATTTCAACAACATGACTTCCAAGATCATCCAACGCTCTCATCGCATGGTTTGAACATCTTCCGGCTATAAATCTAATTTTATCTTTTGCGAAATAATATTCAATTCCATCTAAAGTAAAATCTGTGAAACAATCTTCATACATAGAAATCTGAGCTAAAGTATCTTCTGAAGGATTTTTTTCTGCTTTTAATTGAACAATGAAATCATTAACCTCTTTTTTTACACTTTTCTGAATTAAATTTTCAACCGCTTTTATTGAATTTGGCTGAAATAAATCCTTAGCATTAATAAAATTTCCTGTTCTTAAATCAAAATTCTTCCAGATATCAAAACCTTCCGGATACGCTCCTGAAGCTTCTCCACTAATGGCAATACTCAAAATATTTTTGGGTGTTTCCAGTTTTTCCCAACTATAGAAATAAACATAGTTGGAGTATGAGGTTTTTCCCGTAGAAACCAATTTTGAAGGCGTTCCTTCCGCTCCGGGAATGTATTCTAATTGGTCAACCTGTAAAAAAGTATTAATCTTATTTTCAACTAAAGGTTTTTCTGTGTAAGTAATTTTAGGAAAAGTAAAATCTTCAGACTTTGGTTGTAAATCGGTAATTTTTACACTTTTCTGTTGTGAAAAACTTAAACATGAAATCAACAAAAAGAATAAAATTTTCCGTTTCATTATTTTGATGCTAAATACATTAAAATAAATTTGGCGACCAAAGCCGAAATTCCTAATATGATAAACATAACAGAAAATCTTTTTGAACTCTGAAAATCCTTTACGTTGGTCATTTTCAAAAAAATCCCGAACGTCAGAATAAGAACTGATACAATAATTCCAAACATTATTGCCCTCTTAGTCTGTTAAATTCATTGATAACCTCGTGATGGCTCACCGTTTTATCTTTGAAATACGTCACAAAATGCAACTTTTCTTCTTCCGTTGCGCCCATTTGGTTTAAAATATTCAGTAAGTGCATTTTCATGTGCCCTTTTTGAATTCCTGTTGTTACCAAAGAACGTAGCGCACCAAAATTCTGAGCCAAACCAGAAACCGCCAAAATACTCATCAATTCCTGGGCAGAAGGCTTTCCAAGAAGTGCCAAAGAGAATTTTACCAACGGATGAAGATTTGTTAAACCTCCCACGACACCCACAGAAATCGGAAGATCAATCCAAAATCTGAAAATTCCGTTATCAATTGTACAATGCGTTAATGAGGAATATTTCCCGTCTTTCGCTGCGTAAGCATGTGCACAGGCTTCTGTTGCTCTGAAATCATTTCCGGTTGCGATAACCACAGCATCTACTCCATTCATGATTCCTTTATTGTGAGTCGTAGCACGGAAAGGTTCGATTTCTGCGATCGTAACTGCCTGCTTGAATTTTCTTGCAAATTCTTCGTTAGAAATTCCGCTGTCGTCTTTTAAATCTTCAATTTTACAGGAAACCTCAGCTCTTACGATGCAATCCGGAGTGAAATTGGATAGAATATTCATCACTATCTGTAAAGAATTCTTTTCTTCCTGTGAAAAATCTTCGCTGGTCGCCACTTCCTGTTTTAAAGTTTTCCCAAACTGCTCCAGACATGAATTAATAAAGTTGGCACCCATTGAATCTATGGTATCGAAACTTGCTTTCAACTGGTAATAATTCGGCATTTCAGAAGTTTTATCAATCAGTTTAATATCTAAAATTCCACCGCCACGATTTCTCATGTTCGCCGTAATATCGTTGGTAGCTTCAATTAATTTTTTCTTTAAATTGAAATTAAAGAAATGCTGTAATTTATGAGATTCAACATCAAAAATAAAGTGAGTGTGACCTAATTTTTCAGTATTGATGATCGTCGTTTTAAAACCTCCTTTATCAATCCAGAATTTTGCAGCTTTAGAAGCCGCAGCCACTACAGAACTTTCCTCCACCGCCATCGGAAGTGCAAATAATTTCCCGTCAATTAAAAAGTTCGGAGCAATACCGTACGGCATATAGAAATTGGAAATGGTATTTTCAGAAAACTCATCGTGAAGCTTCTGCAAATCAGCATTTTCATTCCAATATTGGTTTAATATATGTTGATATTCTGAGTTTCCTTCAAGGTATTCGTTAACAAGCCAATCGATTTTCCCCTGTTTTGTTAATTTGGAAAAACCTTCAACGGGTTTATGATTCATATGTATAGGTTTAATTGCCTGTAAAATTGCAAATTTGCGACTTCACGCATAAATTAATGACCGTAAATATACTAATTTTGTTACGTTAAACTGTTGATAACTTCCATGAAAAAAGATTGATATTTATCAATTTTGGAACTAACTTTGAACTGAAAATTATATTCAGAATTAACAATTTCAATTAAAAATATGAATTTTGACCGCCTGAAAGAAAAACTCGAAATCCTTGCCGATGCAGCGAAATATGATGTTTCCTGCTCATCCAGCGGAGGTTCGAGAAAAAATAAAAAAGGCGCTTTGGGAGACAGCTCTGCAAGCGGGATTTGTCATACCTACACCGAAGACGGGCGATGTGTTTCGCTTCTCAAAATTCTTTTAACCAATCATTGTATTTACGATTGTGCTTACTGTGTTTCCAGAAGTTCAAACGATATAAAAAGAGCTGCATTTACCGTTGAAGAAGTGGTTGATTTAACCATTAATTTTTATCGTAGAAATTATATTGAAGGCTTATTTTTAAGTTCCGGAATTTTCAAAAATGCGGATACTACGATGGAACGATTGGTTCGTGTGGCGAAGAAACTACGTTTAGAAGAAAATTTCAACGGATATATTCATTTAAAATCGATTCCTGGAGCAAGTGATGAGCTGATGCAGGAAGCTGCTTTGTATGCCGACAGATTATCTATTAATCTTGAAATCCCAACTGAAAGCGGTTTGAAATTATTGGCTCCTGAAAAAAATCGACAGGATATGCTCAATCCGATGAAATATATTCAGAACGGAATTGCACAATATAAAGACGAAAAGAAAATTTTCAGAAAAGTGCCGAAGTTTGCACCGGCTGGGCAATCTACACAAATGATTGTGGGTGCAACCAATGAAAACGATTTGCAAATCATTAAAGTTGCCGATCATTTTTATAAAAATTTCAACCTAAAAAGAGTGTATTATTCCGGATATGTTCCTGTTTTGGAAGATAAAAGGCTGCCTTCTTTAACCACAGAAGTTCCGATGCTCAGAGAAAACCGTTTGTATCAATCGGATTGGCTGATGCGTTTTTATGGTTTTAAAGCGGAAGAAATATTAGATCCGAATATGCCTTTTCTTGATCTGGAAGTTGATCCTAAATTGAGTTGGGCATTGCGAAATCTCGATCAGTTTCCTGTGAATCTTCAAACTGCCGATTATCAGATGATATTAAGAATTCCCGGAATTGGTGTAAAAACGGCCAAGAAAATTGTGAGCGCAAGACGTTTTCAGGTTTTAAATATGGATCATTTGAAAAAGTTGGGAGCGGCGGTGAACCGGGCAAGATATTTTATTGATTTCAATGCAGGAAATGCTTATCTGAAATATTTAACAGATCAGAATTTGAAAAAATTACTAATTGGCGGAAGTTCTTCGAAGTTTCATAATCAGTTTTCGCAGCAGTTAACTTTGTTTTAACAAATATTCACACAGTCATTCAGAACAAAACAAAGTGAAGAATCTATTAAAAAGTAGATTTTTCCTAACATCGAAATGACAATTGCAGAAAATAATTAAATTGCCAAATTTTACATTAATAAATGACCACCCTACTCTACGACGGAAGTTTCGATGGACTTTTCACAGCGATATTTGAAGTTTTCGAATACCGATACAAAGATGTGGAAATTGCGAGCAGAGAGAGATTTCATCAGGAGAATATTTTTGCAGAAATTCATGAAGTAATTACGCAAAATGATAAATCAGAAAGGGTTTTAAATAAATTAGAACAAAGTATTGGGAAATCTGGAATTCACGAATTGTTAAAAGTTTATTTGTCGGAAGAATCGGATCTGGAGCAGCTTATTTTATCTGCTGTCAGGCAGTCGATCAAACATCCTGAAGAAAATATTTTACAGAATTATGCGGATAATGATATTTTAAAAATCTCAAAAATCAGCAAATCAGTAAGCAGAGAAAGACATCGAATGACCGCTTTTGTCCGTTTTGAAAAAATGCAGGATGGCGTTTTTTTTGCTAAAATTGATCCCGATTTTAACGTTGTCCCTTTAATTCGAAAACATTTTAAAGACCGCTATCAGGATCAGAAATGGATGATCTACGACCTGAGGCGAAATTACGGATTGCTGTATGATCTGGAAATCTGCGATTTCTTTTATCCTGAAGAAAAATTAGATCTCAATAAATACCAGCAAAAATTTCATGATGAAGAACAGAATTATCAGACGCTCTGGCAGCGGTATTTTACGAAGACCAATATTATTGAAAGAAAAAATCTTAAATTACATATCCAGCATGTTCCAAGGAGATATTGGAAGTATTTAACAGAGAAGAACTGATGAAAAATACAGCTTCGAGTTTTATACATTAAAAATGTAAACTATTCCTCACAAATTTCATATAAAATTACAGGATACTAAAGGATGAAAAGTATGTGCAAGATACTATCGTTATCTCAACTTGTTTTTGTAAATTTGTGTTCGAAATTTTTACTAAATGAAAGAGAGTGCAGTAAAAAAAATTGCGGTTCTTACTTCAGGAGGAGATTCTCCGGGTATGAATGCAGCATTGAGAGCGGTGGTAAGAACTGCTAATTATTATGACATAGAATGCTACGGAGTCAGAGAAGGCTATAACGGTCTTATCCACGGGGATTTGCTAAAAATGGGCCCTCGTTCCGTAAAAAATATAATCAACCAGGGTGGAACTATTCTAAAATCTGCCAGATCCGCTGAATTCAGAACTAAAGAAGGTCGCCAGCAAGCTTATGACAATTGCATAAAATATGGAATTGACGGTTTGGTTTGTATCGGTGGAGACGGAACTTTCACGGGAGCCAAAATATTTAATGAAGAATTCGGAATCCGCGTAATTGGTGTGCCGGGAACAATTGACAATGATATTTTCGGAACCGATAACACAATCGGTTATGATACGGCATTAAATACAGCAATGGATGCAATTGATAAAATCCGTGACACGGCAACTTCTCATAACAGAGTTTTCTTTATAGAAGTAATGGGTCGTGATGCAGGCTTTATCGCCTTAAACAGCGGATTGGCAACCGGAGCTCTGGACATTCTTATTCCCGAGAAAAAAGATAGTATCGACGAGCTTTTTGCCAACTTCAAAACTGCTGAAAAATCAGGAAAATCTTCAAGCATTGTAGTGGTAGCGGAAGGTGAAAAATTAGCAAACGTTTACGAATTAGCCGAAAAAACAAAACTTTCTTTCCCCGATTATGATATTCGTGTGGCCATTTTGGGTCATATGCAGAGAGGAGGTTCCCCAAGCTGTGCCGACAGAGTTCTTGCTAGCAGACTGGGTTACGGAGCAGTAACAGGATTAATGGAAGGAAAAACAAACGTAATGGCAGGAATGCGTTCCAACGATGTTGTTTATACACCTATCGAAGAAGCCATTAAAAAACACAATGAAATCAATCAGGATCTTTTATTGATTTCAGAAATTTTAGCAATCTAATATTTTTAAATATAATTAAAACAAACTATTATGTCAACAATTAAAGTAGGTATCAACGGGTTTGGTAGAATCGGTCGTCTTGTTTTCAGAGCAATGACTGAAAGAGACAACATCGAAGTAGTAGGAATCAACGACCTTATTGATGCTACATACATGGCTTATATGCTTAAATATGATTCTGTACACGGTATTTTCCCGGGTGAAGTTTCTGTAGAAGGTAACGACCTTGTAGTAAACGGAAAAAGAATCAGAGTAACTGCTGAAAGAGACCCTAGCAACCTAAAGTGGAACGAAATCGGTGCTGATTACGTTGTAGAATCTACAGGTTTATTCTTAGATAAAGACAGTGCTGCAAAACATATTACGGCAGGTGCTAAGAAAGTAATTCTTTCTGCTCCTTCTAAAGATGATACTCCAATGTTTGTAATGGGTGTAAACCACACAGAACTTACTGACGATGTAAAAATCTTGTCAAACGCTTCTTGTACGACTAACTGTTTAGCGCCTTTGGCTAAAGTTATCCACGATAACTTCGGAATCGTAGAAGGTCTGATGACGACGGTACACGCTACAACTGCAACTCAAAAAACTGTTGACGGTCCTTCAGCTAAGGATTGGAGAGGTGGTAGAGCTGCTCTAAACAATATTATTCCTTCTTCTACAGGTGCTGCAAAAGCGGTAGGAAAAGTAATCCCTTCATTGAACGGAAAATTAACAGGTATGTCTTTCAGAGTGCCAACTGTTGACGTTTCTGTAGTAGATTTAACAGTAAGATTAGAAAAAGCTACTTCTTATGACGAAATCTGTGCTGCTATCAAAACTGCTTCTGAAGGTGAATTGAAAGGTATTCTTGGATACACTGAAGATGCTGTAGTTTCTCAAGACTTCATTGGAGATAAGAGAACTTCAATCTTCGATAAAGATGCTGGTATCATGCTTTCTCCTAACTTCGTAAAACTTGTTTCTTGGTATGACAACGAAATGGGTTATTCTAACAAGTTAGTTGATATGTTGATTCATGCGGCTTCTTTGTCTAACTAATAAAGTTTTAGCTCGAAATATAAAACAACCTTCCGATTGGGAGGTTGTTTTTATTTATCTATATGTTAAATATAGATTGATTTAATCAAATTTCATCTGTAATATTTCAAAACTTCCGTCATCTTTAACTCTCACTTTAGCAAAGACGTCTTTCAAACTTTTTCCAGGGAGACCATAATCAAAATACATATCATAATAAAAGTATCTCTGCTCTGCATTGGGAAGTAATCTCATTTTTACCTCCAGACCAAAGTTTGGATTAATGTGTTCTTGAGTCATTTTATTAACAAATTCAGGTGAATTCATTATAAAGTTTAATGCATTTACTGGTAGTAACATAATTATATAATTTAAAGGTTAGGAAATTATTTTTTAGGAATAATAATGAAAGAGATTGTTGTTGGAAAATTTCTTTTAATATAATTGCCTACAGGATAAAACTCAGCTTTTACCGTATACATATCTGAAAAGTTAATTCCAACACCTAGATTAAGTAAAGGAAGAACTTTTTTATAATCCTGATCAACCGACAATATATTATTATACTTAGAATTCCCGTATAAAACAGCCGCTCTAGCATCAAAAAAAATAGAAATCATTTTATTAACACCTCTCCCAAAAGCACCAACAGCAATTCCTGTATTATTAGTCAGAATAAAATCATTATCTGCTTCATTAATCTTTGTCAGTTCAACCCCAGTATTATGATAGATATATGATTTTAAGCCGAAATTACCCTCTTTATTTCCTAGAGCAATAAAAGGATATTTAATATTAATAAATAGATTCCCTCCTCCATTTTGAAGGGATGAAACCAACTGATCTTTTTTAATTTCCTCAGTAGCGATACTGTCGTTATCTTTTACTGTACTATTAAATTGAAAACCAATACCAATTCTGAAAGGTCCCATATAATCATTAACTACTTCGGAGTTAAAAGAAAGGTTTTTTAAATTAGGATTATAAACCACATTATTATTCTGAAAAAACTGTGTAAAATCTGTTTTGCCTTCAAAAAAAGCTATAGAACGAGTACTTCCTACATCATTAAGTCCTGCAGGAAATAATATTTTTAAGCTCTTATCATCCTTTGCATTATCAATAATAGCAGAATTAATGGCTTCATATGAATAACTATCGCCAGCAAGCAGTTTATCAATTTCGTCTTTACTCTTTGCGTTTTTAATTTTCTTTTGGAGCTCTCCATTATTTTCCGAGTTATTTTTTAAAAAGCTTATAATTTTTTTCTTTTCCTGTGCTAATACATCATTTTTTTCCCCATCTTTAATAACTTCATTTATATTGCTAAATGAAAATTGAGCTTCTAAACTTGTACTCAAAGTCAAAAAGAAAAATAATATTAGAATAATTTTTGTTTTCATATCTATTAATTTTAATACAAATTTTCAAAATTCAGGAACACAAAAAAATTACCCGTTTGTGTGATTTTAGCAAAATTCTAAAAACAAAAGAACCTCCACAAAAATGCAGAGGTTCAAGTTTATCCTTTTCAAACAGCTAACAGAAAATTCTAAACTATTTTATATATCAGGATTGATTTTAGTTAAATATTGTTGAAATAAGGTACGAAACAGATGACTGTAATTAACAGTTTAAGAGAAAGTTTTCACAGTTATTAGAATACAGCAAATGTTATAAATTTATCAATGCAAAAACATCCCCCTTTTGTGGTATTTTTTAAGAAAACTTTAACTACTTTAGCTAAAACCCGAATATGAGTAATTCTGAAAAAAAACACCCTTTAGTTGAAGTATGGAAAACCTATCCAGGCGAAAGAAAAGAAATTGAAAATATTTCAACAATTCCTCCTATAGAACGGATTTTAGGAGAAATGTTTGCAATCGGCGAGTTTTATTATTATGTACTGAACCTTACCAACAGTACAATTTCCCATCATCACGAAAATATTTTAAAACTCCACGGGTTAACCGAATATCCTCAACATTTAAAAGAAATTATCGATCTGACCCATCCGGATGATATTGATTTTGTGATACAAGCAGAACAAAAAGTCGTAGAAAAAATTTTAGAACTTGGGAAAGAACATCAACTTCATTTAAAATCAAGCTACTGTTTCAGATTGAAAACTGCAGCGGGAAACTATGAACTCTTTCATCATCAGGCGATTCTCACATTGGAAGACGAAAATCAAAATTTAATACAATCTATTAATATCCACACCAATATTAATCACATTACCAAAGAAAATCCGCACACCGTTTTAATTTCAGGAATCGGAATGAGAAATGATTTCACTCAGATTAAAATTGAAAATCTTCCAGCATCAAAAAAGCCTGTTGAAATAAATTTAACAAAAAGAGAAACGGAAATT
>Ga0308171_1000786_pt1 | contig 54564 bp, 39 predicted proteins | sample PhyGR1_FD_202135 | JGI IMG/M metagenome (GOLD analysis project Ga0308171, IMG submission 202135) | Phyllosphere microbial communities from UC Gill Tract Community Farm, Albany, California, United States - DLSLSG.R1 | ecosystem: Host-associated > Plants > Phyllosphere > Unclassified | place: USA... | reverse complement strand
GATCACCATGTCGTCCAGCTCGCTGTTGGCGATCTCGATGCGGCCCTTGATCAGGTCGTCGAACACCACCGTGCCCTCGAGCGGGTTCTTGAAGCGGATCACGCGGTTCGGGTCGTCCCTGTACGGCAGGCCCAGATCACGCGCGGCACCGTTGTAGCGCGGCTTTTCCTGCTTGGCCATCGCGGCCTCGCGCATCGCGTCCAGCTCTTCCCTGGTCTCGTAGGCGTAGTAGGCCTTGCCGTCGGCGACCAGCTGCTCGGCCACTTCCAGGTAACGGGCCACGCGCTGGGTCTGGTAGATCGGACCTTCGTCATAGCCCAGGCCCAGCCACTCCATCGCCTCCAGGATCGCGTCGATCGCGCCCTGGGTGCTGCGCTCGCGGTCGGTATCTTCGATGCGCAACACGAACTCGCCGCCGCGGTGACGGGCCTCCAGCCAGCAATACAGCGCAGTGCGGGCGCCACCGATGTGCAGGTAGCCGGTGGGACTGGGGGCAAAACGGGTGCGGCAGGTCATGGAGGGCTCAGGGCGGGAAACGGAATCCCGGCAATTTTACCTGTCCGGGCCGGACCCTGCCTAAATCGGAGAATCCCTACTGTCTGCTGGGCGCAGACATGGTCTGATGGCGGGATTGCCCGCTTTTCAGCCATCCCCATGACAGCCTCCCGCTTTGAACCGCCTTCACGGCACCACACCGCCACCCGCGCCGTCACCGCCCTGATCCTGCTCGCCGCACTGGGCGCGTGCTCTGCACCGGGCAGCAACGGCGCGGCGGATGCTTCAGTGGCCACGAACGCGCCAGCCCAGGAAACAGTACCGGCGGACGTGGGGGCCAGCGCGTCCACGCTGCCGCCCGGCACGTCCTCCTCGGGCACACGCGCTGGCATGCAGACGCCCGCCGTCCACGCCTCGACGGCAGCCGGCGACACGGAACGGGCGCTCGGCCTGGCCGATGGCCTGGCGTCGGATGAGCTGCGGCAACTGCTCCGTGACAGCGCCGCCTTCGACCAGGCGATGGCGGCCCTCGATCACGCCTATGCCACCGATGGCGATGCTCACGACGTTCGCAGCAGCTATCAGCACGCGTTGCAGCAACGGCTGGGCACCGGCCCGGACGCGCCGCGGCTGAGCCGCCTGCAATGCGGCATCTCCCATTGTCTGGGCGAGATCACCGGTCCGCTGGAAAATCCGTCCGTGCTGTTTGGGGCGCCCCGTGATGCCGCGGGCCGCCAGTTGCCGGTCAACGAAGCGATGGTGCGCAGCATTCTGTCCGCGGAAGGCACGCCCACGGGCTACCGCCTCGCCTTCTCGCTGGATCCCGCGCCCCGCACCGGGCCGTCGCCGGCCCGGTAGCCCTTCCGTCAGGGCGTCAGCAACGGCTTGCGCGGCAGCTTTTCATCGCGCATCGCCGCGTTGTACACGAACGAGGCCACGATGGCGGCGGCCTGCTTCAGGTCTTCCGGCTCGGCGTGGTCCCAGGTGTCCAGGTTGCTGTGGTGGACATTGGTGAAGTAATCCAGGCGATCCTGGATGAACTGGAACCCGGGCAGGCCGACGCGATCGAACGCGATATGGTCGGTGCTGCCGGTATTGCGGGTCGCCACGGTGGTCGCGCCGACATCATGGAACGGGGCCAGCCATGCTTCGAAGATCGGCACCGCGGCCAGGTTCTCCTGCGCATAGATGCCGCGGAAGCGGCCCGAGCCGTTGTCCATGTTGAAGTACGCCGAGAATCTGTCGTAATCGCGCTGGCGCTGCAGGGCGCCGGTCGGCTCACGCATCGAGGCCGGCAGCGTGAGCTGCGCCGGGTCGGTCGGCTCCGGGTAGCGCGCGAAGTGTTTGGACACGTAGTCCTGCGAGCCGATCAGGCCCTGCTCCTCGCCGCTCCACAGCGCCACGCGGATGGTGCGCTTGGGCTTGGCACCCACCGCCTTGAGGATGCGCATGGCTTCCATCATCACCGCCACGCCGGCGGCATTGTCGGCCGCGCCGGTGCCGGTGTGCCAGGAATCCATGTGCGCCCCCAGCATCACGATCTCGTCGGCCTTGCTGCTGCCGCGGATCTCGGCCAGCGTGTTGTAGCCCGGCTGGTCCTGCGCATCGGTGAAGCGCGCCTCGACATTCACGCGCAGCTTGACCGCCTGCTTCTGGTCGACCGCCCGCACCAGCTGGTTGTAGTGCTCGGCCATCATCGCCAGTTCGGGCACGCCGACCGGTTCACCGGCCTTGCGCGAGCCACCGCCGCCGACGCGGATGATGCCGTTGTCCCAACCGCTGATGCTGATCGTGGCCAGCACCCCCTGCTCGGCGAAGAAGGCGTTGGTGGCGCGGGTCAGCGCCTGCTTCTCCAGGTATTCCTTGGCCTTCTTGGCCCGGTCGGCCTTGGCATCGGCGACCTCCTTGGGTACCGCGAACACCTGCAGCTCGGCCAGGCCGGCGTCATCGTGGCGGTGCGAATCGGACGTGGTGGCCCGCTCGTAGTCGCGCGCATCGTTGAGCAGCAGGATCTTGCCGGCCAGCGTGCCCTTGTACTGATCCAGGTCGGCCAGCTTCTTGATCTCGACCTTGATCACCTCGCCTTCGACCGGACCGTTGGTGCCGGGCGTCCAGGCCTTCGGCAGCGCATACAGCGGCGCCACGCGCGGGCTCAGCAGTTCCACGCTGGCGTTGCTGAATTCCCAGCCGCGGCCGAACGCGTCGAACGCCTCGTCGTGCACATTGACCAGGCCCCACTCGTTGAACTTGCTGCGGGTCCAGGTGTTGGCCTCGCCCATCGCGGGGGAATTGGTCAGGCGCGGGCCGATCTGCTCGGTCAGGTGGCTGAAGGTCGCCATCACCTGTGATCGGTGGAAGGCTTCCTGACGGATGCGGCTGACCATGTCCAGGTCCACCGTTTCCTTCGTCTGTGCATCGGCGACGCCGCTCAATGCCAATGCCACGCTCAACATGCCCCACTTGAACACGATTACCCCCGCCTTTCGGCCAGACCACGAACAATCCCCGAGTCTATCGAGCGCTGGCCCGGCACCCCCGGGCCAAGAGTCATGGTCCATCCATCCAGCCGTACCAGAGCTGGCCGCGGGTCGGCAGCACCAGCAACCAGCGGCTGCGGTCCAGGGAGGCGCTGGCGTAGACCGGCGCATGCTCGGGCCAGTCGCCGGGCAAGCCGCGGATGCCGATCTCGCGCAGGGCCTGGGCACCTTCGCGCCATGGCCGATACTCGCCACACCACTGCGGCAGCGGCAGGCGCCCGCGCGCCTGCCGTGCCTGTTCCAGAAAGCGCAGCCCCTGCGCTGCGATCGCCTCGCAGGTGACCGGGGCCAGCCCGAAGCGGACCAGGCCCGGTGCCCCCTGCGCGCCCGGCAATGCCATCAGCGGCGACGGCCATCCCGGCGCCTCGCCGTCCAGCAGCGAGGCCACCTCCAACCGGGCGGGGAGCGCCCGGCGCATACGTTCCTGAAGACAACGACGCCAGCTCATGGTCGGTCCTTACTTCAGGCTCGCGCCGAGTTCGTACCAGTCGACCCGGCGGGTCACCCACATCACCGCGGCCAGCACGCCGAACAGCAGCAGCGAGCCCATCAGCAAGGCGTTGTTCTCCGAGATCAGCAGTCCGTACAGCGCGCCGTACAGTGCGCTGAGCATCAGCGCGAAGCCCAGGCCACGTTTCCAGCTTTTCAACACCCCGGCCAGGTACACGGTCTGGATGCCGATGCACGCCAGTGCCGAGAGCGCATAGGCCTGCCAGAACGCGATGTGCTCGGAGAGGCTGAGCAGCAGCAGGAAGAAGATCGCCAGTGCCAGGCCGACCATCAGGTACTGCAGCGGGTGGATGCGCAGCTGCTTGATCAGCTCGAACAGGATGAAGCCGACGAAGGTGAGCAGGATGAAAAGGATGCCGTACTTGCTGGCGCGGTCGGCCTGGGTATACACATCGACCGGGTTGACCAGCTCCACGCTGACGGCTTCGGCGTCGATGTCCGGGCGGTTGCGCAGCTGATGCTGGGCACGCGAGGCCAGCGAAGACACCGCCCACTGCGCGTCGAAACCCTGCGCGTCGACCCTGCGCTCGTTGGGCAGGAAGCTGCCACCGAACAGCGGATGCGGCCACGGCGAGCGCAGCGCGATGCGGCTGTCATCGCCGACCGGCACCACCGACAGCGACCGGGTGCCATCCAGCACCAGCTCCAGTTCGACCTTGCTGCCCTTGAGCAGCCCGCCGCGTGCATCCTCCAGGCCCGGCAGGCCAACATGCAGGCCGCTGCCGATGCCACTGACGCCGCCGGCATCGGGCAGCAGGTTCAGGGCATCGCCATCCACCCGCAGGTTCGGCGAACCGACCAGGCCGCGCACGTCGGCGATGCCCACGGTCAGGAACGGGGCGCCGTAGACGCGGCCCGCCTTCACCGGGTAATCGTCATCGGCGAACTCGGCGGTGACCGTGGCCTTCCAGCTGTAGACCGGCACGCGGAACAAGCCGACGCGGCGCTCGTCCGGCTGCATCACGCCGTCCACCTTCAGCGTCGCCGGCATCTGCAGCCACTGGCCCTGCTCGACCTGCTTCTCCTTCTTCTTGGTGCCGGCCGCATCCACCACCTCGACTTCGCGGGTCTCGGTCCACGGCACCACGCGGATCGGGCCGGTCAGGATCTGCGCGCCGGCGCGGCTCTGCGCCACGCGCTGGTATGCCTCGTCGCGGTACGCCTCGCGTTCGCGGATCACGCCCTTGATCAGGCTCAGCGGAATCAGCAGCAACAGGATCAGCCCGCCCACGATGGCGAACCGCAACAGCATCTTTAGGGATTTCATGACCCGTCCTCGGTTGGGAGGGGGCCAGCTTCCCGCGCGCCGGTGTGCGGGGTTTGTGCCGGGTTTGAAGTCTGTGTGAAGTGTGGCGCGGTGGTCAGCGCCGCGGCGGGACCGCGGGCAGCCGCGACGGCAGCCACAACACTGCCTGTGCGCCGCCGTCATCGCGGTTGCGCAGGCTCACGCGGCCGCCGTGCAGGCGCGCCACTTCCTGCACGAAGGACAGGCCGAGGCCAGAGCTGCGCTGGCCGGTGCCGGGGCGCGCCAGCGAATAGAAGCGTTCGAACACACGGTCGAGCGCGTAGTCCGGCACGCCGCTGCCGCGATCGGCCACGGTCAGTGCGATGCCCTCGCCGTCCACACCCGCACCGAGGGTGATGGCGCTGCCGGCCGGCGAGAAAGCCACGGCATTTTCCAGCAGGTTGTTGAGGGCCTGGCGCAGCAGGTAGCCATCGCCCTGCACGCTGTCGGCCCGCACGTCGATCGCGATTACCACCCCGGCCGCCTGCGCGCGTACCGCCACGGCGTCGGCGGCGGCCTGCAGCAACGGTGCCAGCGCGAGCCGCTCATGCTTCTGCAGCCAGCCATACTGCTCCACCTCGGCCAGCGCCAGCAGTTTGTCGATGGTTTCGGTCAGGCGCTGCGCCTGGCCTTCGATGCTGCGTGCGAAGTGCGCGCGGTCGGCATCCGGCAACGGCTCCTGCAGCAGTTCGGCCGCGCCGCGGATCGCGGCCAGCGGGCTCTTCATTTCATGCGTCAGCGACTGCACGTACTGCTCGACGTAGGCCTTGCCTTCCAGCTTCCGGCGCATGGTTTCCAGTGCCTGGCCCAGATCGCCGATCTCATCGCGGCGCGGCTTCGGTGGCGGCACCGGCTCACCGGCGCTGACCGCCTTGGCATAGCGGTTGAGCCGGCTCACGCCGTGCATCAGCCACGCGGTCATCAGCAGGCCGATCAGTGCCGACAGGCCGATCAACCACGCGCCACGTTTCATGATGGCGCGCTGGCTGGCCGCGATGAACGGATCGATGCTGCGGTTGGGCTGGGCCAGGCTCAGCACGCCGATCAAGCGGCGCCCATCGGCCGGATCGAAGATCGGCGCGGCCACGTGCATCACCGAGTGGGTATCGTCGCCCGGGGTTTCCGGGCTGGAACGCGCGCCGTATTCGCCACGCAGCGTGCGGTAGACGTCATTCCAGCGCGAATTGTCGCGGCCGACATCGCGCCCGGTCGAGTCGTACACCACGATGCCCTTGGCATCGGTGATGGTGACCTGATAATCCAGGGTGCGTTTGGGGAACCGCCATACCATCGCCTTGGGGTCGCGCCGCTGCGCCCGGGCCAGGTCGGCGACGAAGCGGCCCTGGCGGATCTGCCCGGCCTTGAGATCGGCCGCGGCCATTTCCGCCAGCACGTTGGCCGCATCGACGAGCGTCGACTCCATCGCCTGGCGCACGCCCGGCTTTACTTCGTTGACGAAGATGCGCATCACGAAGAACGCGGCGATGCCCACGATCAGGAAGAAGCCCAGGAACAGTTTCAGGCCCAGCCGCATGCCTACACCTCCAGTGCGTAGCCCAGGCCACGGTGGGTGCGGATCGGGTCGGTCGCGGCGCCAGCGGCACGCAGCTTGGCGCGCAGCGTTTTCACGTGCGTATCCACCGTGCGGTCGGCGCTGTCGGCGTCACTGTCCCACCCGCGGTCCATCAGCTGGGCGCGGCTGAGGATCGCGCCGGGGCGCTGCAGCAGGGCCGCCATCAGCGCGTACTCGTAACGGGTCAGGTCCAGCGGCTGGTCGCCGAAGCGGATCCGGCTGCCCTCGCGGTCGATCGAGAAACGGCCGTGCTGCTGCCAGCCCGAGGTCTCCGCGGGCGCCGCCGACCGGCGCAGGCGCGCACGGACCCGCGCCACCAGCTCGCGCGGCGAAAAGGGCTTGGCCATGTAATCGTCCGCGCCCAGTTCCAGCCCGAGCACGCGGTCGAACTCGTCATTGCGGGCGGTCAGGAAGATCACCGGCACCTCGCTGAAGGTGCGCAGCGTGCGGCAGACCTCGAAGCCGCTCATGTCCGGCAGGCCGACGTCCAGCACCACCACGTCGAACGCCTGCTGGCGCAGCCGGGCCAGCGCCTCCCCGCCGAGCAGGCTGTGGTGGGCACCGTAGCCTTCGCTGCGCAGCGCATACAGAACGGTGTCGGCGATGGCGGTTTCGTCCTCGACCACCAGGACGTTGTGCAGGGGGTGATTCATGCGCGCAGCATAGCCGCTGGGCCCGCCGCCCCGTACACTGCCCCGATGAATTACCGCCACGCCTTCCATGCCGGCAACCATGCCGATGTGCTCAAGCACATCGTGCAGCTTGCCCTGCTCGACACCTTCAAGCGCAAGGACAGCCCGTTCTTCGTGCTGGACACCCACGGCGGCGCTGGCCGCTACCTGCTGGCCAGCGAGGAAAGCCGCAAGACGCTGGAGGCCGAGGACGGCGTGATGCGCCTGATGGCCCAGCCGCAGCTGCCGGCGGTGGTCGAGCGCTATCTCAAGGCGGTCCAGGCCGACAATCCGGTCGGGGCGATGATCAGCTACCCCGGCTCGCCGTTGCTGACCGCCCAGACCCTGCGCGAGCAGGACCGCATGGCGGTCTGCGAGGTCCAGGATGCAGAAGCCGCCGCGCTGAAGGCGCTGTTCGCCCATGACAGCCGCGTCGCGGTGTACCACGCCGACGGCTACGCCCAGAACAGGAAGCTGCTGCCGCCCAAGGCCAACGGCGTGAAGATCGGCCGCGGGCTGGTCCTGATCGACCCGCCCTACGAGGGCCAGGACGCCGAGTACCAGGCCATCATCGCCTCGGTGACCGAGATCCTGGGCCGCTGGCCGCAGGCGAGCTTCGCGATCTGGTTCCCGATCAAGCAGCGCCGGACCATCCTGCATTTCCTGCGCAAGGCCTGCGCCCTGCCAGTGAAATCGGTGCTGACCGCCGAGTTGCTGATCCGCCCGGACGACTCCCCGCTGCGGCTCAACGGCAGCGGCATGCTGCTGCTCAACCCGCCGTGGCAGTTCGACCAGGTCCTGGCCCCGGCGATGCCGGCGCTCAAGCAATACCTGGGCGAGGCCGGTGCCTCGACCCGCCTGCAGTGGCTCAAGCAGGCCGAATGACCCCTCCAGGCCAGACCGGAACCCCGGCCTGGCCGGCTCCTCCCGGCCGGATCGGCGTGAGTGATCCGTTCACGGAACGCTGCCCCCGGGATGCGAGAATCCTGAGACCACCAAGGAATCACCGGTATGGCTACCCGTAACCGCATGCCGCCCTGGCACGAGATTTTCAAGGCACCCAGTGGCCACGAGCTGCTGATCCGCCCGATCCGGCCGGAAGACGGCCCGCCGCTGCATGCTGCCTTCAGTCTGTTCGGCCCCGAAGAGATCCGCGACCGTTTCCTGCAGTCGGTGACCGAGCTGTCGCCGGAAACGACGCAGCGCCTGACCCACCCCAATCCCAAGAGCGAAATCACCCTGGTCGCGGCCGAATCCCTGCCCGCCGGTGAAGCCGTGGTGGGCGCGGTGGCGCGCGCCTCCATCATCCCCGGCACCCGCGAAGCCGAGTACGCGATCCTGGTCAGCCGCTTCCTGGTCGGCCAGGGCCTGGGCCGGCAGTTGATGCGCAAGCTGGTGAAGTGGGCGCGCGGCAAGTACCTGGATCGGCTGTACGGCGATGTCGCCGAGGAGAACGAGCCGATGAAGCAGCTGGCCGCCTCGCTGGGCTTCCAGCCGATCCCGCACCCGAACGGTACCCCGGGCCTGGTGCGCATGGTGCTCGAACTCGACAGCTGAAACGGGGCGGATGTCCGCGCCCTGATCGGTAGTGCCGGCCGCTGGCCGGCTGACCCTGCCCCGGTAGTGCCGGCCGCTGGCCGGCTGACCTTGGCCCGGTAGTGCCGGCCGCTGGCCGGCTCCCCTGAACATCACGCATCGCCTGGAGCCGGCCAACGGCCGGCACTACCGTTGACTGCCAGCGGCCGGCACGACCGGCAACGCGGCACGGGCCGTGCGTTTGCCCGCCACCGGATGACGCGGCCGCCACGCTGCGGTCTGCTAAAATCGACGGTTCATGTCACGCACCTCCTATCCCGTACCGCCGCTGCCACGTCCTGGACAGCTCCGCGCCTGGTGGCGCGCTCCCGCTTCGGCGACAGCGCTGGCGTGGTACATCGCCCGCGCGGCGCAGTCGCACGACGGGCCGCTGCTGGTGGTCGCGCGCGACAACCACGGCGCGAACCAGATCGAAGCGGACCTGCACACCCTGCTGGGCACGGCCGGCGACGTGCCGATCGTGGCGTTCCCGGACTGGGAAACCCTGCCCTACGACGCCTTCAGCCCGCACCCGGACATCATTTCCCAGCGCCTGGCCGCGTTGCATGCCCTGCCTGCGCTCAAGCGCGGCATCGTGGTGGTGCCGGTGCAGACGCTGCTGCAGCAGCTGGCCCCGCTCAAGTACGTCATCGGTGGCAGCTTCGACCTGACCGTCGGCCAGCGCCTGGATCTGGATGCGGAAAAACGCCGCCTGGAATCGGCCGGTTACCGCAACGTGCCGCAGGTGATGGACCCGGGTGATTTCGCCGTGCGTGGCGGCCTGCTCGATGTCTACCCGATGGGCGCCGACGCGCCGCTGCGGGTGGAACTGCTCGACGAAGACATCGATTCGATCCGCGCCTTCGATCCGGAATCGCAGCGCTCGCTGGACAAGGTCGAGGCCGTGCACATGCTGCCTGGCCGTGAAGTGCCGCTGGATGATCTCAGCGTCTCGCGCGTACTCAACACGCTGCGCGAACGCTTCGACGTGGATACCCGGCGCAGCGCGCTGTACCAGGATCTCAAGGCCGGTATCGCACCGGCCGGCATCGAGTATTACCTGCCGTTGTTCTTCGACAGGACCGCGACCCTGCTCGATTACCTGCAGCCCAACGTGTTGCCGGTGCTGGCGCCGAACGTGTTCGATGCCGCGGCCGCGTTCTGGGCGCAGACCCAGAACCGCTACGAGCAGCGCCGCCACGATGTCGAGCGCCCGCTGCTGGCACCGGAAGAGCTGTATGCCAGCCCTGAGCAACTGCGCGCCACGCTCAACGGCCTCGCCCGCGTGGAAGTCTGGCCGCCGGATCACGATCGCATCGGTGATGCACAGCCGCTGGGCGACCAGCCGCTGCCCCCGCTGCCGGTGGCCGCGCGCGATGCCCCGGCCGCCGAGGCACTGAAATCCTTCATCGGCCACTACCCGGGCCGGGTGCTGATCGCCGCCGATTCCGCCGGCCGCCGCGAAGCGCTGCTGGAAGTGCTGCTCGCCGCCGAGCTGAAGCCGCCGGTGGTCGCCGATCTGCCCGGCTTCCTGGCCGACGACAGCGTGCGCTTCGGCATCACCGTGGCGCCGCTGGAAGATGGCTTCGCGCTGGAAAATCCGCCGATCGCGGTGCTGACCGAGCGCCAGCTGTTCCCCGAACGCGCCGGCCAGCAGCGCCGCAGCCGCCGTGCCGGGCGCGAGCCCGAAGCGATCATCCGCGACCTCGGCGAGCTCAGCGAAGGCTCGCCGATCGTGCATGAAGACCACGGTGTCGGCCGCTACCGCGGCCTGATCGTGCTGGATGCCGGCGGCATGCCCGGCGAGTTCCTCGAAATCGAATACGCCAAGGGCGACCGCCTGTATGTGCCGGTCGCCCAGCTGCACCTGATCAGCCGCTATTCCGGCGCGTCGCCGGAAACCGCGCCGCTGCATTCGCTCGGTGGCGAGCAGTGGACCAAGGCCAAGCGCAAGGCGGCCGAAAAAGTCCGCGACGTCGCCGCCGAGCTGCTGGAAATCCAGGCGCGTCGCCGTGCGCGTGCCGGCCTGGCGCTGCACGTGGACCGCGCGATGTACGAGCCGTTCGCGGCCGGCTTCCCGTTCGAGGAAACGCCGGATCAGCTCGCCGCGATCGACGCGACGCTGCGCGATCTGGCCAGCAGCCAGCCGATGGACCGCGTGGTCTGCGGCGACGTCGGCTTCGGCAAGACCGAGGTCGCCGTGCGCGCCGCGTTCGCCGCCGCCAGCGCCGGCAAGCAGGTCGCCGTGCTGGTGCCGACCACCCTGCTGGCCGAACAGCATTACCGCAATTTCCGCGATCGCTTCGCCGATTGGCCGCTCAGGGTGGAGGTGCTGTCGCGCTTCAAATCCACCAAGGAGATCAAGGCCGAACTGGAGAAGGTCGCCGCCGGCACCATCGACGTCATCATCGGCACCCATCGCCTGCTGCAGCCGGACGTGAAGTTCAAGGACCTCGGTCTGGTCGTGGTCGATGAGGAACAGCGCTTCGGTGTGCGCCAGAAGGAAGCGCTGAAGGCGATGCGCGCCAACGTGCATCTTCTGACGCTGACCGCCACGCCGATTCCGCGCACGCTCAACATGGCCATGGCCGGCCTGCGTGATCTGTCGATCATCGCCACGCCGCCGCCGAACCGGCTGGCGGTCAAGACGTTCATCACCGCCTGGGACAACGCGCTGCTGCGCGAAGCGTTCCAGCGCGAACTGGCCCGCGGTGGCCAGCTGTATTTCCTGCACAACGACGTGGAGAGCATCGGCCGCATGCAGCGCGAGCTGTCCGAGCTGGTGCCCGAAGCGCGCATCGGCATCGCACATGGGCAGATGCCCGAGCGCGAGCTGGAGCGGGTGATGCTGGACTTCCAGAAGCAGCGTTTCAACGTGCTGCTGTCGACCACGATCATCGAATCGGGCATCGACATCCCCAACGCCAACACCATCATCATCAACCGCGCCGACCGCTTCGGCCTGGCCCAGCTGCACCAGTTGCGCGGCCGCGTCGGTCGCTCGCACCACCGTGCGTATGCCTACCTGGTGGTGCCGGACAAGCGCGCCATGACGCCCGATGCCGAGAAGCGCCTGGAGGCGATCGCCTCGATGGACGAGCTCGGCGCCGGCTTCACCCTGGCCACCCACGATCTGGAGATCCGCGGTGCCGGTGAGCTGCTCGGCGAAGACCAGAGCGGGCAGATGGCCGAGGTCGGCTTCAGCCTGTATACCGAGCTGCTGGAACGCGCGGTGCGCAGCATCCGCCTGGGCAAGCTGCCCGATCTGGATGCCGGCGAAGAAGCGCGCGGTGCCGACGTGGAGCTGCACGTGCCTGCGCTGATCCCCGATGCCTACCTGCCGGATGTGCACACCCGCCTGACCCTGTACAAGCGCATCAGCAGCGCGCGTGACAGTGCCGAACTGCGCGAACTGCAGGTGGAGATGATCGATCGCTTCGGCCTGCTGCCGGACCCGGCCAAGCACCTGTTCGCGATCGCCGAGCTCAAGCTGCAGGCCAACGTACTGGGCGTGCGCAAGCTGGAGCTGGGCGAGAACGGGGGCCGCATCGTGTTCAATCCGAAACCGGAGATCGACCCGATGGCGGTGATCCAGCTGATCCAGAAACAGCCAAAGCTGTACGCGATGGAAGGGCCGGAGAAGCTGCGCATCAAGCACCCGCTGCCGTTGCCGGAAGACCGCTTCAGTGCGGCCAAGGCACTGCTGCTGACGCTCTCGCCACGCTGAGTCGCGCAGGACGGCTGTGATGCACGACGCCCCCGATCTGGCCTGCTCGATCGACGCCTTGTCGATGTCGTTGCAGATGCGCGATGCCTACACCCGCTTCCACTGCGACCGGGTGGGCCTGCTGTGCGACCAGCTCGGGCGCCACTGCGACATGGACGGGCCGCAGCGCGCGCATCTCGCGCTGGCCGCACGCTTCCATGACATCGGCAAGATCGGGATCCCGGACAGCGTGCTGCTGCACCCTGCCCGGCTGGATGCGCAGCAGCGCGCGATCATGAACACCCACCCCGAGCGCGGCGAGCGCATCTTCGCCGCGACCGGGCGCGCCGATGCCGCTGCGGTGGCCCGTTTGATCCGCTCGCACCATGAAGCGGTCGACGGCAGTGGGTACCCCGATGGGCTGCGCGGCAGCGAGATTCCGCTTGGCGCCCGCGTACTGGCGATCGTGGACGCCTACGATGCGATGACCACCGAGCGCCCGTACCGCGGCGCGATGCCGCACGCCGGGGCGATGCGGATCTTGGCCGACCAGCAGGAGGGCCAGATCGACGCGGCGGTGTTCGCCGCCTTCGCCCGGATGATGGCCACTGCGCCGTAGCGCTCCCCGTAGCGCCCTGCCCCGTCTGGCCGCCCGTGCAAGCAAAAAAAGCCCGGCATGTGCCGGGCTCTTTCGTTACCAAGGGCTTACGCGGTTACCAGATCACCACGCGCGCGTCATCGGCACGCACCATCGCATCGCCGGGCTTGCACTCGAACGCCTGCGCGAACGCCGGCATGTTCGACGGCGCACCGTTGGCACGGAAGTTCGCCGGGGCGTGCGGATCGGTGTTCAGACGCACGCGCAGCTCACCTTCGTTGAAGTTGCGGCGCCACACGGTGGCCCAGTTCATGAAGAAGCGCTGGTCCTGCGTGTGCCCGTCCACCGGCACGTTGGCCTTCGGGTCTTCCTTCAACGCCATCTGCAGCGCGTCGTAGGCCACGGTCAGGCCCCCCAGGTCGCCGATGTTCTCGCCCAGGGTCAGCTTGCCCTTCACGTTCACGCCCGGCAGCGATTCATAGCCGTCGAACTGCGCGACCAGCTGGTCGGTGCGCTGGGTGAAGGCCTTGCGGTCGTTGTCCGTCCACCAGTTGTCGAAGTTGCCGTTCGCGGCGAACTGGCTGCCCGAGTCGTCGTAGCCATGCATCATCTCGTGGCCGATGACCGCGCCGATGCCGCCGTAGTTCAGGGCCGGATCGGCCTTGGCGTCGAAGAACGGCGCCTGCAGGATCGCGGCGGGGAAGACGATCTCGTTCTTGGTCGCGTTGTAGTACGCGTTGACCGTCTGCGGGGTCATGCCCCACTCGGTCTTGTCCACCGGCTTGCCGATCTTGTCCAGCATGTAGCGGTAGTTGAACGCGCGCGCGGCCTGCATGTTGGCCAGGTAGCTGTCGCCGTTGGTTTCCAGGCCCGACCAGTCACGCCACTTGTCCGGATAGCCGATCTTCGGGGTGAAGCTGGCCCACTTTTCCAGTGCCTTCTTGCGGGTGTCTTCGCCCATCCACTCCAGCTTCTCCAGGCGCGCCTTCAACGCGACCGAGAGATTCTGGACCAGGTGCTGCATCTGCTGCTTGGATTCGGCCGGGAACACCGCCTCCACGTACAGCTGGCCCAGGCCTTCGCCGATGCCGGTATTGACCGACTCCAGCACGCGCTTCCAGCGCGGCTGCATTTCCTTCTGGCCGCGCAGGGTGGCGTTGTAGAAATCGAAGTTGGCCTTCTCGAACGCGCTGCTCAGGTACGGCGACGCATCATCGACCGCATGGAAGCGCAGGTAGGCCTGCCAGGTGCTGGCCGGCACATCGCCGAGCATCTTGTCCACTTCGGCGAAGAACGCCGGCTGGGCCAGCGAGAACTTCTGCGCGGCCGGCACCTTGAGCGTGTCGAAGAACGCCGTCCAGCTGAAGTTCGGGGTCAGCGCGTCGGCCTCGGCGGCGCTGACCGGGTTGTAGCGCTTGGCCGGGTCACGCAGCTCGATGCGCGACAGCGACGCCTTGGCCAGGCGGGTTTCGAAATCCAGCACGGCCTTCGCATCGGCCTTGGCCTGCTCGGCCTGCACGCCGGACAGCGTCAGCACCTGCGCGATGTAGGCCTGGTAGGCGTCGCGGATCTTGGCCTGCGAGGCATCGAAGTAGTAGCCCTTCTCCGGCAGGCCCAGACCGCCCTGGCCGACGTAGGCGATCACGTTGGCCGAATCCTTGTAATCGGCATTGGCGAACAGCGAGAACAGCACGCCCTGGCCCTGCGCCGCGCTGTCGCGCAGGTACTGGGTGATGGCGGCGGTATCGTTCAGCGCGGCGATCGTGTCCAGCTGCGGCTGCAGCGGTGCGATGCCGGCGCCTTCGATCTTGGCTTCGTCCGAACCGGTCTTCCAGATATCGCCGATCTTGGCTTCCACCGAACCGGCCTTGGCCTCGCTCGCGGCGGCCTTCTGGACCAGCGCGTGCTGCACTTCCAGCGAGCGCTCGCGCAGGATTTCGAAACTGCCCCAGGTGGTCTGGTCGTTCGGCACCGGATTGGCGGTAAGCCACTTGCTGTTCACGAAGCCGTTGAGGTCGGTACAGGCGGCGATGGACGGATCCAGATCCGCGCTGTTGAGCGAGATCAGCGGGGTCTTGATCTGCGACTGATCGAACGCCGGCGTGGCATCGGCAGTGGCGGCAGGCGCGGTATCGGTCTTGCCGCAGGACGCCAGCGAGGCGGCGATGGCGACGGTCAGGCCCAACGGGACCAGCGTGGAAAACTTCATTCGTGTCTCCGGCTACAGATGGATGCATCACCCGGCGTGCGGGCAATCAAGCAGCCTAACCCGGGACAGAAGGGGGGCGGACCGGCCAAAGGTCACAGGGCGGCGCGGCGCACGGCAGCACGCCGCCCGCAGGCTGCCCGTGCAGCCACGCGATGCGTGGCTGCTGCAACAGGCATCGTGCCGACCCGCAGGGGGCGTTACTTCGCCTTGCCCTGGTTGGCCACGGCCTCAGCCGCCTTGCGTGCCGCTTCCGGATCACCGAGGTAGCGGAACGACTGCACCGTCAGGTCGTCGTTGAGTTCGAACAGCAGCGGGATGCCGGTCGGGATGTTGAGCTCCAGGATGGCTTCCTGCGAGACGTTGTTGAGGTACTTGTACAGCGCGCGCAGCGAGTTGCCGTGCGCGGTGACCAGCACGGTCTTGCCGTCCTTGAGCTGCGGGGCGATCGAATCGAACCAGTACGGCAGCACGCGGTCCAGCGTGGTGGCCAGCGATTCGGTGCCCGGCAGCGCGTTGCGGTCCAGGCCGGCATAGCGGCGGTCGTGGATCGGGTGGCCCGGATCCTCGATGTCCATCGCCGGCGGCGGGATGTCGTAGGAACGGCGCCAGATCTTGACCTGGTCCTCGCCGTGCTTGGCCGCGGTCTCGGCCTTGTCCAGGCCCTGCAGGCCGCCGTAGTGGCGCTCGTTCAAGCGCCAGCTCTTGCTGACCGGCAGCCAGTCCTGGTCCAGTTCGGCCAGTGCACCCTGCAGCGTGTGGATGGCGCGCTTGAGCACCGAGGTGTGCGCGACATCGAACTGCAGCCCTTCCTCGCGCATCAGGCGGCCGGCGGCGGCGGCCTCGCGGCGGCCCTGCTCGGTCAGCTCCACGTCCACCCAACCGGTGAAGCGGTTGTCCAGGTTCCACTGGCTCTGGCCGTGGCGCAACAGTACGAGTTTCCGGGTCACTGCGGTTTCTCCGAGGGATGGCAAGGCAGGACGCCATTGTAACGGCAACCCCGGGGGCGCTGCCCTGCCCCGCCGGATTCAGGCATGCGGGTGGCCGTGGTGGCCCTGCGCATCGGGTCCGCTGCGGCGCGGCTCGTGCGCATGGTCATGGTCATGGTCATGGTCATGGTCATGCGCATGGTGCGCGTGGGAGGCAGGCGCCTTGACGTCGCCGCAGTCATCGCCGCAGTGGTCCGCTTCGATCTGCAACGTCACATGGTCGATACCGAAGTCCTCGTGCAGCGCGCTGCCCAGCCGGCGGCGCAGGCCATCGGCATCGATGCCGTCGGCGACCACCACATGCGCGGTCAGCGCCGGCGTACTCGACGCCAGCGCCCACACGTGCAGGTCGTGCACGTCCCGCACGCCAGCGTGCGCACACAACCGCGCGCGCACGGCCTCTACCTGGATGCCTTTCGGCACGCCTTCCAGCAGCACGTTGATCGCCTCGCGCATCAGCACCCAGGTGCGCGGCAGCACCCACAGCCCGATCAGCACCGCCAGGATCGGATCGATCAATTTCCACCCGGTCCAACGGATCAGCAGCGCGCCGATGATCACCGCCACCGAACCCAGCATGTCGGCCCACACTTCCAGATAGGCGCCCTTGACGTTGAGGCTCTCGCCGCTGCCCGCGCGCAGCAGGCGCATCGAGATCAGATTGATCAACAACCCGAACGCGGCGATCACCAGCATGCCGGTGGAGGCGATCTCCTGCGGCTGGCGGAAGCGTGCCACCGCTTCCCACAGGATATAGGCGGCCACCACGAACAGCAGGCCGCCGTTGATCATCGCGCCGAGTGCTTCCAAACGCGCATACCCATAGGTGCGGCGCGCATCCGGCGGGCGCCGGCTGAGCCGCACGGCCACCAGCGCGATCATCAGCGCCAGCGTGTCGGTGGCCATGTGCGCCGCATCGGACAGCAACGCCAGGCTGTTGGTCCAGAATGCGCCCGCCACTTCGACGAGAAGGAAGGTGGTGGTCAGGCCCAGCGCCCACCACAGGGGTTTCTCGTGGCGGATCTCGCTGGGCAGGTGATCGTGGTCGTGGCCCATGGGCAACAGCTCCTGTGCAATGGCACAAAGCGTACTGTGCCGACGCCCGGTGAGACTATTGCGGTGTTTATAACATTGCACCCGGGCGCGCATCACAGGGCAGCGCGCTCTGGGCGCGCGGGCATGACCGTCTGACCCACGGTGCACCCGTGGGCGGCGGCGGCGGGTAGGATCGGGCGGGCGGCACCTGGCCGCCTGCCCCGTCCTGCTGGAGTTCCGATGCCGCTTCGTGTCCGTTCCGCTGCCGCCCGCCTGGTTCTGGCGGGCCTCGCTCTGCTGCCGCTGCTCGCCGCCGCCCGCGAGGCTGCCGCGCCCGCCGAGCACGTGGATGCCGATGGCCCCTACGTGTTCATCACCGGCAACGGCCGCCAGGCGCAGTGGGTCTGTAACGACCACGTGGTGCAGCGCGACCTGCCCGCACGCGGCGGCAGCACCGTGGTGCTGCCCGAATGCGGCTACCCGCATCCGCTGACGGTGACCGCCCCGCAGCAGGCGGCGGTGGCGCGCTACCCGGCCACGCCCCGGATCGTGGCGCTGTCGGACATCCACGGCCAGTACGGCCTGCTGGTGAAGCTGCTGCGCGCCCACCATGTGATCGACAGCGAGGACCGCTGGTCGCTGGGCACCGCCACCCTGGTCGTGGCCGGCGACGTGTTCGATCGCGGCCCGCAGGTCACCGAAGCGTTCTGGCTGCTGTACAGCCTGCAGCAGCAGGCGGCGGCTGCCGGCGGCGCGGTGCACTTCGTGCTGGGCAACCATGAAACCATGGTGCTGTACGACGACCTGCGCTACGTCAACCCGAAGTATCTCAAGAGCGCGCAGCTGCTGGGCCGCAGCTATCCGGCGCTATATGGTGCCGATTCGGTGATCGGCCAGTGGCTGCGCACGCGCCCGGTGCTGCTGCAGATCGGCGACACGCTGTTCCTGCACGGCGGCATCGCGCCGGAGAACCTGGACCTGGTGCGCGGGCTGGAGGCGACCAATGCGCTCTACCAGTCCTCGGTGGGCCTGCCCAAGGACGAGGTCAAGGCCGCGCCGGATACCGCGCGCCTGTTCGACGGCAAGGCCAGCCCGATCTGGTATCGGGGCTATTTCGACGGGCGGATGGACACCGCGCAGGTCGACACCCTGCTGAAGCAGCTGGCGCTCACGCGCATCGTGGTGGGCCATACCTCGATGCCGCACGTGAGCAGCTTCCATGGCGGGCGCGTCATCGCCATCGACAGCAGCATCAAGAACGGCGAAAACGGCGAATTGCTGTTCATCGACAACGGCGCGGTCAGCCGCGGCCTGCTGGACGGTTCACGTGTCCCGCTGGCCGAAGGAAAGGCCGGCGAGGCGGACTGACCGCCCCGCCCCGCCCGCCGCGATCAGCCGGGCTGGCGGCTTGCCTCAGCCATCGCCGGCAGCGGGCGCACGCGGCCGGGCTTGCTGGGGAAGGCGTGGCGCACGATCCGCCACATCACCTGGCCGAACTGCTTCGGCAGCGAGCCGGTGTTGTAGTGCTGGCCGTAACGGGCGCAGATGTCCTTCACTTCCACCGCGATGCCGGCATAGCGGTTGGCCGGGATGTCCGGGTAGAAGTGGTGTTCGATCTGGTGGCTGAGATTGCCCGAGAGCACGTTCATCAGCTTGCCGCCGGTCAGGTTGGACGACCCGCGCAGCTGGCGCAGGTACCAATGGCCACGGGTTTCATCGCGCACGCATTCCTTGGGGAAGGTTTCGGCATCGGCGGTGAAGTGGCCGCAGAAGATGATCACGTACGTCCACACGTTGCGGATCAGGTTGGCCACCACGTTGCCGAGCAGCACCGGCAGGAAGAACGGGCCGGCCAGCGCCGGGAACAGCAGGTAGTCCTTGAACATCTGCTTGCCCATCTTGCGCCCGACCGGGCGGAAGTTGGCGCGCAGCTGCTTGAAGGTCATCTTGCCGGCGAACAGGCGGCCCAGGCGCAGGTCCTGGATCGCGATGCCCCATTCGAACAGCAGCGCGAAGATCACCGCGATCACCGGCTGCATCAGGAAGAACGGGCGCCAGCGCTGCTCGGGGAAGATCCGCAGCAGCCCATAGCCGATGTCGTCGTCCAGCCCGCGCACGTTGGTGTAGGTGTGGTGGCGAAAATTATGCGTCTTGCGCCAGTTGTCGGCGGTGCCGACGATGTCCCATTCGTAGGTGCTGCCCTGCAGCTGCGGATCGCCCATCCAGTCGTACTGGCCATGGATGACGTTGTGCGCCAGCTCCATGTTTTCCAGGATCTTGGACAGCGCCAGCAGCGCCACGCCGGCAATCCAGGCCGGGATCAGCACGCTGTGCACGAATGCGCCCAGGAACAGCAGCGCGCGGCCGGCCACGCCGGTCCAGCGCACCGCGGCCACCACGCGGCGGATGTAGCGCGCATCGCCGGCGCCCAGCGTGGCCAGCTGGCGCGCACGCACGCCATCGAGTTCATCGCCGAAGGACTGCAGTTCGGCCGAGGACAACGCGCGGTTGTGGATGACGGACATGCTCAGAGCTCCAGGATCAGGTCGGTGCTGGCGCTGTTCACGCACAGCTTCACTTGCGTGGCCGGTTCGGCCGCGTGGTCGCCGGTCAAGGTGTGCCGGGTCACGCCCGAGGCCTTGCCGCAGACGCAGGTATTGCAGATGCCCATGCGGCAGCCGCTGGCCGGGCGCAGGCCCTGTGCCTCCAGGGCCTCCAGCAGCGAGGTGCCGCGTGCCACCTCCAGCGTGCGGCCGCTGCGCAGCAGCTGCACCTGGACGGTGCCGGTTTCCCGGTCGGGCAATACCGGCGGGGTGAACGCCTCCTGCGCGAAGGACGCGACCCGGCCCTGCAGGCGCGCCTGCGCCGCCGCCACGAAACCGCCGGGACCACAGGCCAGCACGCGCGCCGCGGAAAGATCGCCCAGCGCATCGAAATCGAAGGTATCCACACGCAGCGCCGGCGCCCCGGGCGCACGGGTAAGCGCCAGCTGCACGCGCAACGCAGGATGGCGGGCGGCGATGGCGGTCAGCTCCTCGGCAAAGCAGACCTCCTCCTGGCGGCGCGCCCAGTACACCAGATCGACCTGGCCGGGCATCCCGGCGGCATCCAGCTGGCGCAGCAGGGCACGCATCGGCGTGATCCCGCTGCCCGCGGCCAGCAGCACCAAGCGCTCACCGGCCTGCGGCTGCAGCGTCATCTCGCCAAACGCCTGGCCCAGTTCGAACACCTCGCCGATCACGGCGGCGTGGGCCAGATGCTGGCTCACCCTGCCCCCTTCGATCGCCTTGACGGTGATCGCCAGGCGGCCATCCTCCAGGCGCGTCGGGCTGTAGCTGCGGGTCAGCCGGCGCCCGTCCACCTCGACACCCAGATTGACGTGCTGCCCGGCCAGCAGACCGCGGAAGTGTCGGTTCGGCTGCAGCACCAGGGTGACCGCATCGGCGCTGGCCGGCATGCGCGCGACCAGCCGCGCACGCGGGCGGCGCAGCGTCCACAGCGGATGCACGCGGGTCGCCCAGAAATCGAACAGTTCCGGGGAGACCCAGTGGCCCGGGGAAACCAGGCGGGGGCGACGGCGGGGGGCGGTAAGGAGAGCGCTCATGGGCCCACTATACGGCCGAGCAGACACCCGTGTATACAGTTGTATATTCGCCAGACGGGCTATGATTCAGGCACTTGACCGCCGTGCCCCCGATGACCCTCCCAGACCTGCCCCTGCCTGCCACCGACGACGCGCATCCCGTCCGCAAGACCGCGATCTCGCGCGACGACCTGCTGGCAGCGGCCCTGGCCCTCATCGGCCCGCACCGCAGCGTATCCACGCTGAGCCTGCGCGAGGTCGCGCGCGAAGCGGGCATCGCCCCCAATTCGTTCTATCGCCAGTTCCGCGACATGGACGAGCTCACCGTCGCCCTGATCGACCTGGCCGGTCGCTCGCTGCGAACCATCATCGGGCAGGCCCGCCAGCGCGCGGCCTCTTCCGAGCGCAGTGTGATCCGGGTGTCGGTGGAGACCTTCATGGAACAGCTGCGCGCCGATGACCGGCTGCTGCACGTGCTGCTGCGCGAAGGGACCGCCGGCTCGGATGCGTTCAAGCAGGCGGTGGACCGCGAGCTGAACTACTTCGAAGACGAGTTGTGCGTGGACCTGGTCCGGCTGGCCGCCGCCGATGGGGCCCGGCTGCATGCGCCGGCGCTGGTGGCCAAGGCGATCACCCGCCTGGTGTTCGCGATGGGCGCCACCGCGGTGGACCTGCCGCCGGAAAAGGACCCCGAGCTCATCGAACAGCTCGCGCAGATGCTGCGCATGATCATCACCGGCGCGCGCACGATCGCCGGCAGCGCGCCGCTGCGCTGACGCCGGTCGGTTCCGGGCGCGCCGCCCGGCTCAGCCCTGCCAGGTACGCAGCCGCAGCGTGACGGCCAGGCGTGTCCGCCCGGGCCGCGAGACGATATCCAGCACCCCGCCAACGCGCAGCACGCGCTCGTGCATGCTGCGCATGCCCACGCTCACACCGGCCTGCTGCACCGCGCCCACATCGAAACCGATGCCGTCGTCTTCGATGCGAAGCTCCAGCAGGTCGGGCCGGGGCTGTTGCAGCGACAGGCTCACCTGGCGGGCGCGGCTGTGCTTGAGGATGTTGGTCATCGCCTCCTCCACCACGCGGGTCAGCGCCAGGCACTGCAGCGCGGTGGGACGCACCTGCCACGCCGGGGCCACCTCCCACTGCACCTGCATGTCCAGCTCATCGAACAGCTGCACGAAGCGGTGCCGCAGCGGCGCCATCCACGCCTGCGGCGTCTCGGGCACCTTGACCGCCGAGCTCGACCCGGCATCGATGGTCTGCCGCAGGTCGTTGCGGATCAGCTTCAGGAACGACAGCACCTGGGCGCGGCTCGGCGGCTCGGCCGACTGTTCCACCATCGCCATCATCCGCACCAGCGAGCCGCCCAGGCCATCGTGCAGGTCGTAGGCAAGCTGCAGCCGGTCCTGCAGGCGCACATTGCTCATCACCAGCTCGTGCTCGCGCACCAGCGTGGTGGACAGCTCGTGGCGCGCACGGCCGATGCTGTCGGCCAGCTCATCGTTGAAGCGTTCGATCCGCTGCATGTTGCGTGCATGGCGCAGGCCGAGCAGCGCGCACAGGCACACGGTCATCACCACGCTGGAGATCGGGGTGTAGGCATGCGCGGTATCGATCACACGCAGCAGCTTGAGCAGGTCGTGCACGGCGATGCCGAAAAAGACCAGCAGGCACCCGGCCAGCAGCAGGTTCTCCACGCTGCGCGTGCGCAGCGCGTGCCACTGGAACTGCAGGCAGTTGGCGAAGAACACCAGCGCCATGGTCAGCACGCAGCCCAGCTGGACCTTCGCAAGCGCGGCCTGCGGCACCGCGCCCAGCAGCACCAGCCAGGCCGCGCTCAGCAGCCACAATGCTTTTTCGGTGCGCGCAAGCCGCTGATCGCCGAAGCGCCAGGTGAAGACACAGAAACAGGCCACGTACAGCACCAGCATCATGCCGTTGAAGCGCGCGGCGGTCAGCGTGTCCGGCAGCGGCCAGGGCGTGGTGGCCAGGATGTTGGCCACGAACAACACCCAGAAGCCGGACATCAGCGCATACCAGCCGTACGCGCTTTGCCGGCGGCGCACGATCCAGATGCAGAAGAACAGCAGGCCCAGCATGGCCGAGATCACCAGGTTAGCCACGAACAGCGTCCGGTTCTGCCACCACAGCCGTGCATGCAGCTGCTGCATGGCACCGGCCGGGCCCAGATGCACCGGCCCCAGGCCGGGCGATTGGCCGGCCACGCCGACCACCCGGATCAGGATCGCATTGGTGCCTGGCTGCAGGAGCGGCGCGGGCAGCCGGAAGTAGCGCGGCATGTTCCAGCTGCGCGAGAGCGGTTCGACCAGCTGCGCATCGCGCCAGATCCGGGCGCCGTTGACGAACACCTCGCCGGCCATCACCACCGATTCCAGGGTCAGCCCCACCTGTTCGGGCAGCGCGCCCGCGCAGTCGTGCTCGAACTGGATGCGGTACCAGACCGTGCCGTCATGCGCAGGCCAGCGCGTGCTCCAGGTGTCGGGAAGGCGGACCGGCTGCCACTCCCCCGGCGGGGGCAGATGGCCGTCGGGCGGGCCGCGCGCGGCCGCGATGGCGCGCACCTCGGGCGTGCATGCTGCCGGCACGGGGGCGGCGGCGCTGGCCATGCCGTGCGCCATCAGCAGCAGCAGCGCACACCCGGCCCGGAGCCACCTCAATCGATCAGGCCCTGGCTGCGCGCGGCATGGATGGCGCGCGTGCGCGAGGACACCGCCAGTTTGCGGTAGACATGCTTGATGTGGCACTCCACGGTGTAGCGCGAGAGATGCAGCTGCTCGGCGATTTCGCGGTTGCCCAGGCCTTCGGCCACCAGCCGCAGGATCTGCGACTGGCGCGGGCTCAGGGCTTCGCCGGTGGCGTGCTCGACCTTTTCCACCGGCGCATGCTGCAGCTCGGCGATGATCCGCCGCGCCACGAAGGGATCGATCGGCGCACCGCCGCGCAGCACGCTGCGGATGGACAGCAGCACTTCCATGTCGTCGCGTTCCTTCAGGACATAGCCGGATGCCCCCGCGCGCAGCGCCGAGAGGATCACATCCTCGGTACTCCAGGCCGAGATCACCAGCACCGGCAATGCCGGGTCGCTGGCATGCATCTGCGCGATCAGCTCGATGCCGTTGCCATCGGGCAGGCCCAGGTCGACCAGCGCCAGCGCGATGGGGTGCGTGGCCAGGCACGCGCGTGCCTCGGCGAGCGTAGCGGCCCAGATCAGCGCATCGCGCGGGTACCCCAACTGCATCAGCAGGCCCTGCAGCCGGCTGCTGATCATCGGATCGTCTTCCACCAGCAGCACCGGCGCGGGCAGGACAAGCTCAGGCGGTTGCACATGTTCCATCATGTTCACATCGCGATTGGACCGAAGTCTCCCAGCGCATTGTGAACGAGGCGACTGACCGTGAACATCCCTCCAACAGGGGATGGCGCCGCCCACAAAAAAGCGGCCCGGAGGCCGCCTTCTCGGTTCAGCGTGCTGCGCCGCCGGTCAGCGGTACTGGCGCTCGCAACGGCGCTCGACCACGCGGTCGCCGTTCTTCTGCTGGTGATTGCCCTGGACCTGACGCCCCGCGGCGCCGCCCGCCACCGCACCGGCCACCGTTGCCAGCTTCTTGCCGTTGCCGCCGCCCACCTGGTTGCCCAGCAGGCCACCGACCACCGCACCGGTCGCGGTGCCGGTAATGCGGTTGGGATCCTTGTAATTGCGCTGCACCTCGACGTTCTTGCAGACCACCTTGCTGCCATCATTGAAGCGGCGGCCTTCGTCCTTCGGACCGTAGGTCTGCGCGGTCGCGGCAAACGAGGTTGCCACCAGCGCGGTCACGCACAACACATGTCGGATCGTCTTCATGTTGGATTCCTCCTAGCAGGACATGGGTCCAGTCTCTGCGCGAGCGCGGGAACTGCCCGTGAAAACACGTCGAGACCGCGTAAAGACCGCAAACCTGGTTCAGCGGGCAGCCAGTACGATCCGCGAAGCTGGAACGGCCCCTTACCCCAAGGACTCCCAATGTCGACCCCTCCGGATGCCAGGGCGATGCCCGTGGTCACCCTCCGTGGCAGCGCCATCGACGGCATTGCCGGCTTCCATGCCGAAATCAATCGGGCCTTCATGGCCGGCGAGGACTGGCAGCTGGGCGACAGCCTGGATGCGCTGGACGACATGCTGTACGGCGGCTACGGGGCGCTGGCCGGCCATGCGCATCCGCGCGTGGTGTGGCAGGACATCGCGCACAGCCGCCAGGCGCTGGGCCGCGAGGCGACCCGGCACTGGCTGCAGGCCAAGCTGGCGCGGCCGGAGACCTTCAACGTGGCGCTGATCACCAGCCAGCTCGAGGCCCTTGAGGCAGGGCACGGCCCGACCTACTTCGAGATCGTGATGGAGATCTTCGCAGCGCACCCCCGCATCACCCTCATCCCGGCCTGAGGCGCGCTCACAGCCGGAACCGGGCGCCAACCGTATAGGTCCGCTCGGGCGATGCGAAATCACGCGGGAACTGGCCGTTGCCGAAGGTGTTGTAGGTCGATCCCCCCAACAGGTTGGTGGCCTCGGCGAACACCGTGATGTGCTCGTTGACGTCGTAGTTCAACGCCACGTCCAGCCAGTTCTCATCGCCCTGGCGGATCTCGCTGGGCTGGTCGCCGGAACTGTTGAAACTGGTGGCATAGCCGGTGCGGCGGTTCCAGGCCACGCGGGCCGAGAAACGCTCGTACTGGTACATCAGCACCGCGTTGAAGGCGTGCTTGGACACATTGGTCAGCGGCTGCATCTGCCCGGTCGGCGATTCCGCCTCGGCACTGATGCGCGTGTAGTTCAGCTGCGTGCCGAAGCCGGAGAGCCAGCCGGGCAGGAAGTCATAGAACTGCGAGTAGCCGACCTCGAACCCCTTCAGCGTTCCTTCGCCGGTGTTGCGTGGGCGCGTGATCGAATAGGTCTGCCCGCCGATCGTCTCGTCATCTGCATAGCTCTGCACATAGCCATCGAGCTTGCGATGGAAGCCGGCGACGGACAGCAGTGAGCCCGGCTGGAAGTACCACTCCAACGAGGCGTCCAGGTTCCTGGATTCCACGGCGCGCAGGTCCGGGTTGCCGCCGTTGCCGCGTGCCGGCAGGCTGTCGGTGGATTCATACAGGCTCAGCTGCGGATTGAGATCGGCGAAGTTCGGCCGCGCGATGGTATCGCTGCCGGACAGGCGCAGGATCAGGTTCTCGCGCAGCGAGAAGTTCGCGTTGGCGTTGGGCAGGTACTTGGTCTGCGTGGTTTCGTTGCGGGTGGGCGTGTCCACGCCGTCCAGCGTGCGCGTGCCCTCCAGCGCCGATTCCAGGCGCGTGGCGCGCACCCCGATGCGGCCGTCCACCGGAATGCTGCCCAGCGTGGTGCCCCAGTTGAGCTGCAGGTATGCGGCATAGTTGTCTTCGCGGGTATCGAAGAACAGCGCGGCCAGCTCCGGCGGTGCATCCGGCGATTGGCCCATCGCCTGGCGCAGCTGTGCGGTCTGCTGCAGCAGGTAGGACGCGTTGGCAACGGCCCAGCGATCGGTCGAGAACGAGCGCGCGCCATCGAGCATGCCACCGGCCGATACACCGGCCAGCCCGGGGATGTCGCTGGCGTAGATGGGGCTGCCGCTGAGGTTGTCCATCGCACCGGGGCCGCCGCCGTGGTTGCTGGCCGTGCGCCGGCTGACCCGCACGCCGGCATCGAGCGAACTGAACGGCCCTGCCTCGAAGTTGAACGTGCTGTCACCGCGCCAGGCCCACTCCTCGCCCTTCTGCTCATCCCAGCTGTCGTAGTACTGGCTGAGGTACCAGTTGGCCGGATCGGTGACGTCGTAGGGCGAACCGTCGGCCTGGGTCACCCAGGTATCCGGCACGCCGCCGGCATCCACCATGTGCATCCGCGGCGCGTCCATGCCCATGTCCAGCGTCATCGCGCGGTGCTTGTTGGTGCTCCAGGTGTAGGCCAGTTCGGTGGACAGTGCGACCGCATCGTTGTGCCACTTGCCGCCCAGTGCCGCCTGGAAGGTATCGGAGGTCTGCTTGTGCGCCTGCGTGCTGGACAGCGTGTACAGATCGCGCGCGACGAAGCCGTCCATCACGTCCGTGCCCGGGCGCAGGCTGACCGACTCCACGTTGTCGGCGTTGACCAGGCCGGGGAACGGCATCCAGTAGTTGACGTTGTTGCGGCCTTCGTAGTTCACGTAGAACGTATCGAGGTAGACCTCGCTGTTCTCGGTCGGCGCCCACTGGAACGTGAAATTCGCCGAGCGCCGCGTGTGCGCGTTGCGTGCCTGCACGCCACCGGCATTGTAGGGAACGAAGATCTGCTGCGACGGATCGGCCGGGTTGGCGACGCGGTCGTAGGTGCCGTAGAAACTGTTGCTTTCCTGGTACGGCCGCTCCTGCAGCGAAATGCTGCCCAGCACGCCCATCCGGCCGTGGCCGCTGTCCCAGTTGTGGGCCGCCGTCAGGCTGCCGTTGGGCTTGGTCTCGTCGGCCTGGTCACCGTGCACGGCACTGATGCTGCCGGCCAGCGTGGTGTCCTTGTCCAGATCGAACGGCTTGCGCAGGTGCACATCGATGCTGCCGCCGATGCCACCTTCAATGAACTTCGCGCTGCCGGTCTTGTACACGTCCACGCTCTGCAGCAGGTCGGCGGGGATGTCCTGCAGCGCGATGCCGCGGCCACTGGCGGTGAAGACATTGCGGCCATCGAACGTGGTGACCACATCCGGCAGCCCGCGCACCAGCACGGTGCCCACCTCCGCGCCGCCACGCGAGACCTGCACGCCGGTCACGCGCTGCAGCGCTGCGGCCACGCTGTTGTCGGGCAGCTTGCCGATATCCTCGGCCACCACCGAATCACTGATCTCCGGCTTGGCCTGCTTGGCCTCCACCGCGCCGGTGGCGCTGCCGCGTACCCCGCGCACCTGCACCGTATCCAGTTCCTGCGCGCCGTCGGCCGCGGCGGGCGTTGCCGCCGGCGCTGGCGGTGGCGGTGTCTGCGCGTGTGCGGGCACCACGCCCAGCAGGCCGGCAATCATCGAGGGCAGCAGCGCGCGGTGCATCAGACGTGGCAGGGCGGCGCGATGGCGCAGGCGGTGGTGCGGGCAAGCTGGAGTCATGCGGGGGAGATCCTTCAAAGGCGTGCGGCGATCGGCGGGCACACACCTGCCCCGACCACAGCGACGGGCCGCGAAGGTCTTTCGGGAGAGGCCATGCGCAACGCACGCTGCGGTGGCGAACAAGTCGAGTTGTCACGGATTGAAACAATCGGTGACGCGCATTAGAGCAATCGAAACTTTAAGATTCCGTTCGCTGCGGGTGATCGAGTTGTTGGACGCCACTGCCATGCGTGCGCAGGGCGCGACGCAGCTGCGCGATGGCTACTGCGGATACACCGCCAGCACGTCGCAGCCCGGGCGCGCGAAACGCGGCGTGCCCGCGCGCTGGTCGCCCTCGATGCCGGAGCTGCCGACCACGATGCGATCGCCGGGATTGCCGCAGATCAGCCCGTTCTGGAACCCGGACTGGAACTCCACGGTGTGGCCACCGGCAAGAATCGTGCAGCTGCCCGCCAGCTCAAGGCGATAGTAGCGATGCCCGCCACTGCGGCGCGGATTCGTCTCCACCACCACGCCCTTGGGATCTTCGTTCCAGCTGCGCACGTGGCGGGCTGCGAAGCAGAATTCCGGAGTGCCCTGGAAGGTGTGCCGGCGTGTACCCCGCGCATCGGCCTTGCCGGTGACAGTGACCGTCGGCAGCGTGGCGGCGTACTGCGCGCTGCTTTCGCGGGCCACCTGGGAGAACGCGCGGGTGTCGATCGGGGTGACCGCACGGATAGCGCAGTGGCGTCCGTCCACCACTACCTGTTCGCCCGGCTGCCCGCACGCCCAGCCCTGCGGGGCGTCCAGGCGCACCTGGCGGCCCTCGTTGACGGCCGGGCATGCGACGCTGAATGCAATACGGAAAGCCTGGCCACGACCATCGCGTACGGCAATGGCATCCGGGCTGGATTGTTCGAGCTGCTGTACATCGCGTGCATCCAGGCACGACGCCGCCGGCGCGATGCGATCCGGTGCGCCCGCGGATCCGGGCAGCGCTTCAGCAGTGGCGCTGGCCGGGGCGAGACAGGCCAGCACGAGCGGCATCTGCCGCAATGAGGTGATCACGATGCATTCCTTGCACGGGCTACATCGCCGAATCTAGCACGCCGGTACTACCGCACCGTGGCATGCGCGCACCGGGCACGCTGCAGCGACGACTCAGGCGCCCAGTGCCGCCGGTTGCGCGCCTGCCGCGATGCTGCCGGCCGTCCGCGCTGCCGTATCGGCAACGACCGGGGTGGTCGCGCCCGCCACGAACTGTTGCAGCGCCGCGTTGGCGATCGCCTGGGTTCCGCAGCCGGCCGGGCAACTGAACACCCGGGCGCCGATCACCGTGCTCATGCCCTGCCCGTCCTTGGCCGCAAAGGCGGCCTGGCAGCACAGGCAGCGCAACTCCACCTGGTAGAGGTGGATGATCCGCAGCGAGGTCGGCTCCTGCAGGCAGGACACGTCCAGGATCTCGAAGGCACAGGTGTTGGGTGTGACGAACGCACCCCAGCTTTTACGCCAGTAGGAAGTCGGGATCACGGCAGGGCGCCTGGAGGAGGAGGTGATCGATGCTAGAACGCCGCCTGTGTATCCCAGGTGCAGGCCACTGTATGGCCCGCGTGCAGACGGGCACATCACCTGCCCGCCCGAGACCCTGTGCGACAATCCCGCCGCCCTCCCGTCCAAGTCGCGCGCCGTGAAGACAGACCTGTCCCATTCCCCTCACGACGCGCTGGCGTTCCTGTCCGGCGGTGGCGAAATGGGCGCGTTGATGCGCGCCCACGATTGGGCCGCCACGCCGCTCGGCCCGCCGGAAACCTGGCCCCAGTCGCTGCGTTCGGCACTTTCCTCGGTCCTCAATTCCACGCTGCTCGGCGCCGTGCTGTGGGGGCCGGAACAGCGGATGCTCTACAACGATGTCTACCGCGCGACCCTCGCCGACCGGCATCCCGATGCGCTCGGCCGCCCGGTCGCGGAGGTATGGGGTGAGACTTTCGCGCCCATCGCCGAGGCGTTCGCGAATGTGATGCGCACCGGCGAAGGCTTCGGCCAGAGCCTGATCGTGCTGCCGATGTTCCGCAATGGGCAGCAGGAGACCACCTACTGGAACGCGACCGCCTCGCCGATCCGGGGCGAGGATGGCCGTGTCGCCGGCCTGCTCAACATCGCCATCGAGACCACCGGACAGGTCCTGGCCGATCGCCGCCGCGATGCACGCCAGGATCTGCTGCGCGATGAGAACGCCCAGCTGGCCGAGCACGTGGCCAGCCGCACCAGCGAACGCGACCTTGCCGTGGCGGCCGAGAACAGCGCCCGGCACAATGCCGAGCGCGTGCAGCTGGCGCTCGCCGCCGGCGCCATCATCGGCACCTGGTTCTGGGACCTGCCCAATGACGCGTTCACGGTGGACGAGGCCTTTGCACAGAGCTTCGGCTTCGATCCCGCGCAGGGACACAGTGGCATCCCGCTGGCGCAGGTCATCCAGACCGTGCACCCCGATGACCAGAAAGGCCTGAAGGCGGCCATCGAGGAGGCCGTCGCCCGCGGTGGCCGCTACGCGCATCAGTACCGCGTGCGCCGTCGCGATGGCGCTTACTACTGGCTGGAGGCCAACGGCCAGGTAGAGCACGGCCCCGATGGCACGCCGCTGCGCTTCCCCGGCGTGCTGCTGGACGTCCAGGCGCGGCGCGCGATGGCCGATGAGCGCGACCGGGCCTTGGCTGACCTGCGCGAGCTGACCGAAACCCTGGAGCAGCGGGTCAGCGACCGGACGCGCGACCTGATGGGAATGGAAGATGCATTGCGGCAATCGCAGAAGATGGAAGCCGTCGGCCAGCTCACCGGCGGCCTGGCGCATGACTTCAACAACCTGCTGGCCGGCATCTCCGGCGCGCTGGAACTGATGGCGCTGCGGGTTGAACAGGGCCGGCCGCAGGAACTGGAGAAGTATCTGGTCGCCGCCCAGGGCGCCACGACCCGCGCCGCCGCGTTGACCCACCGCCTGCTGGCCTTCGCGCGCCGGCAGACCCTGCTGCCCAAGCCGACCAACGTCAACCGCCTGATCGTGGACATGCTGGACATGGTCCAGCGCACCGTGGGCCCCGGCATCCGGGTGGAGAACGCGGCGCAGGCCGATCTCTGGCCGGCGCTGGTGGATGCCTCGCAGCTCGAGAACGCGCTGCTGAACCTGTGCATCAACGCACGCGATGCCATGCCCGGCGGCGGCCACCTGACGGTGCAAACCGCCAACCGCGCCATCGATGCGGACATGGCCCGCCAGCTGAGCATGCCCGAAGGCGAATACCTGTCACTGTGCGTCACCGATACCGGCACAGGCATGGCCGCCGATGTCGTCGACCGCGCGTTCGATCCGTTCTTCACCACCAAGCCCATGGGTGAGGGCACCGGGTTGGGCCTGTCGATGATCTACGGCTTTGCCAAGCAGTCCGGTGGGCAGGTACGCATCCAGTCCGAGCTGGGCAGCGGCTCGACGGTCTGCATCTACCTGCCGCGCCACACCGAGGAAGAAGAAGGGGCCAGCGTGGCCGCCGGCGACGCGGCGCTGTCGCCCGCCCCTGCGGCCGAGACGGTGATGGTGGTCGACGACGAGCCGAGCATCCGCCTGCTGCTGACCGAGGTACTGGCCGACCTGGGTTACAACGTGATCGAAGCCGGCGACAGCGCGACCGGGCTGCAACTGCTGCAGTCCAACGCCCGCATCGATCTGCTGATCAGCGATGTCGGGCTGCCCGGCGGCATGAACGGGCGGCAGATGACCGACGCGGCGCGCGTGCACCGGCCCGACCTGAAAGTGATCTTCATCACCGGCTTTGCCGAAAGTTCGCTGCTGCATGATCGCCATCTCGCGCCCGGCATGGCGGTGGTGACCAAGCCCTTCAAGATCAGTGCGCTGATGGCCACGGTGAAGGAGATGATCGCGGCGGACATCGCCGCGCCGCGCGGCTGAGGGGCAGGCATGGCTTCTGTCACGTGGACCTGCCCTGCCCGGCGTGCTACACCTCGATGACAGCCGGAATCCGTCGACCGAAGTGACCGCACTGCCATGACCTCCCCCCAAGCACCCGTGAACGTCATCGTGCTGGAAGACGATGCCATGCTGCGCGAGCGGGTACTGCTGCCGCGCCTGGGCGATTACGGTTTCGAACCGGTGGGCATGGAGACCGCTGCGGCGCTGTTCGCCGCGATCGCGATCCGGCTGCCGGACATCGTCGTGCTGGATGTGGGCCTGCCCGACATCGACGGCTACGAGGTCACCCGCCAGCTGCGCGCGCGCCATCCGGGGCTCGGCATCGTGCTGTTGACCGCGCGCGGGGACACCCCGGATCGGGTGCGCGGGTTGAGCCAGGGCGCCGACGCCTACCTGTCCAAACCGGTGGAAATCGACCTGCTCGCCGCCACCCTGCACAGCCTCGCACGCCGCCTGGGCGGCACGCGCCCGCCACCGCCGGCCGGCTGGCAGCTGGATGCGCAGGGGTGGAACCTGCTCGCGCCCAGCGGCGCCAACGTGGCGCTGACCAAGGCCGAGCGCCGGCTGATGGCGCGGCTGGTCGCAGCGGCCGGTGAAGCGGTCGGCCGCCAGGAACTGATGGCCTCGCTTTCGCCCAACGTGCACGATTTCGATCCGCACCGGCTGGAAACGCTGGTCTACCGGCTGCGCCGCAAGGTCGAACAGGGGTGCGGCATGCCGCTACCGCTGGCCGCTGTCCATGGCGAAGGCTACGTCCTGACGTCCTTCGCCTGACATCGGCGCGCCGTGGGGCCCGCCGGTGTGCATCGGCAGCCGCAGGTACAGCGTGGTGCCCTGCCCCGGCGCACTGCGGATATCGATCACCCCGCGTGCGGTGCGCATCAGGCCGTGGATCACCGCCAGCCCCAGGCCGGTCCCCTGTCCGCTCGGCTTGGTGCTGAAGAACGGCTCGAACGCCTGCGACAGCACGTGCGGGCTCATGCCCACGCCGTCATCGCGCAGGCGCAGATCCACCGAGGACCCATCGTCGGCCGGCGAGGCGGTCACTTCGAACACTCCGCCCGCAGGCATCGCATCGCGCGCATTGGACGCGATGTTGAGCAGCATCAGGTCGAACTGATCGCGGTCCAGGAACACCGGCATCGGTACGTTGGCGCAGTCCAGCTTCAGCCGTACCTGCGGGCCGAAACTCTGGCGCAGCATCGGCAGCAGTTCGGTCACCGCCACGCCGGCATCGAAATGCTCCGGGCGCGAGGCATCGGGCCGGGCGAAACTGAGCAGCCTGCGGGTCAGTGACATGCCACGCCGCGCCGCCGCATCCACGCCTTCCAGGGCGAAGGCCAGCGCGCGTGCGTTTTCGGCGTGGCTGTAATCCGGATCGTCCAGACGATGCCGTTCCGACGCGAAGCCGGTCATCAGGTTGAGGATGTTGTCGAAGTCGTGCGCCACGCCACTGGCCAGGCGCCCGGTGGCCTCCAGCTTCTGCGACTGCACCAGCTGCGACTGGGTGCGCTCGCGTTCGGCCATTTCCGCCTGCAGCTGGCGACCGCGCAGGTCCGATTCGGCCAGGCTGCGGCGCAGTGCGGTGATGCACAGGTCGATCACCACCGTCACCACCAGGTAGCTCATCGCAAAGGACAGGATCAGCGAGATGATCTGGGCGCCGCCGCCCAGGCGCACCGTGCCCCCGGCCATTTCATTCAGGCCGCCCGCGGCGGAGATCAACAGCAGCAGGCCGAACACCGTCCACAGCGCGCGCCGGCCGAGGAACAACCCGCTCACCACCAGGCACAGCATCTGCGTGGTCTGGTCGCGCAGCAGGCCGAAGTGCCAGGTAGCCATGCTCATGGTGAGCAGCATCGAGACACTGAACAGCACCACGGAAAGACGCAACGCGCCACGCCGGATCATCGCCACCAGCACAAAGCCGAACACCGCCGCGCCGATGTCCACCACCATCACCCAGAACGTGCTGGTGCTGACCATGCCCATGGAGAAATGCAGCCACCAGTTCAACGGGACCGTGGTGCCCAGGAACAGCAGCAATGCCTGCATGGCGACGGCATTGCGTCGCTCGACCGCCTCGATCATCGGCACACGTTGGAACCACTGTGAAAGACGCTTGAGCATGGACGGGGAGCGCCTTGTCAGGCAAATCGGTGAGGAGTGGTGAGAACGCACGAAAAAGTGAGCGTGACAGTCCTGCGACAGCAGTCTAGTGTCGTTTTCGCACCGCGTCGAAGCCCGCAGGGGACGGCGGCATGACCCGGAGCGACCTGCCTCTTCTCTGCCCCTCCGGAATCGCACGCGATCCTCTGGTGACCGTGCGCGCCCGGCTGACTCCCTTGGTCCTTGATACGGATGACTGCGATGACACGCCCCTCCCAGCCCCTGCCCCGCCTCCTCACGACGACCGCGCTGCACCGTCCGGAACGCCCCGTGCGCCCGTTGGTGCTGGCCATCCTGGCGACCCTGTCGCTCGGCGCCGCGCCTGCATGGGCGCAGTCGCCTGCCACCGCCGCGGCACCGGCCGCCGCGCTCGAGGCCGAGGGCAGCGGCACCAGCAGCACCGTGGTGGGCGGGGATGCCGCCCAGTTCAACATCCGCAGCCTGACCCCGCTGGCGCCGCTGCTGGATGAAGACGGCAACCCGATCATGCTCACCGCCGCGGCCAGTGGCGACTACGCCGCCGCTTACGGCGCCGGCAGCCGCGCTACCGCCGATTTCGGCACCGCACTGGGCACCAACGCGAACGCATTCGGTGTCAGCGGAACCGCCGTCGGATTCGCCTCGCAGGCGGCCGATCGTGCGGTGGCGGTCGGCGACTTCGCCGAGGCACTGGGCAAGAACAGCGTGGCCATCGGCGGTTCCTACCCGACCCAGCTGATCCTGCTCACGCCCGACGGTGACGTCGTGGTGGATATCACCACGCCCACCTCGGCGACCGGTGATCACGCTGTTGCCATCGGCTCCGGCGCGGTCGCCTTAAATGATTATGGGGTCTCGCTGGGAGTCGCCGCCAACTCCGGCATCCAGGGCGTGGCGATCGGCGTGGCCGCCCAGGGCAGTGGCACCAATGCGGTGGCCATCGGCACGCAGTCCAGCGCCTGGGGCGACGAATCGCTCTCGCTGGGTGCCGCCTCGCTGTCGCTGGGCGCACGCTCGATCGCCCTCGGCCTGGAATCGATCGCGCTGAGCGACCAGTCCGTGGCCATCGGCAACAACGCGTTCGTCGAAGGCGCCCGCAGTGTAGCCCTCGGCCAGGGCTCCTATGCCGGCCGCGACGACGTGGTCTCGGTGGGCGACCTCGAATACGGGATTTCGCGGCAGATCACCAACCTGGCGGCAGGCACCGAGGCCAATGATGCGGTGAACCTGGCCCAGCTGCAGGACGCGACCGGTTCCACCCGTTTCTTCGCCGGCACCGGCCGCGCGGACGACACCGAAAGTGCCGGCGCCTATGCCAGTGGTGAAGAGGCGCTCGCTGCCGGCGAGGCGGCCTCGGCGGTCGGCGATGGTGCGGCCGCCTTCGGTGCGGGCGCGGTGGCCTATGCCGATCGCGCGCTGGCCCAGGGCTACAACGCGCTGGCCACCGCCGACGACGCACTGGCCTTGGGCAGCAACGCCACGGCCAGCAACTTCAACACGATCGCGATCGGGGCCTACAGCTACGCCGAAGGCGACCAGAGCATCGCCTTCGGGCTGGAAGCACAGGCACTCTCCCCGGCCTCGATGGCGGTGGGCGCGTTCACCTATGCCGATGGCCTGTGGGCCACCGCCTTCGGCTACAACGCCACCGCGCTTGGCGAACAGGCGCATGCGCTGGGCGTGGGCGCCAGCGCGCAGGGCTACATCGCAACCGCATTGGGTGGCGTGGCCAGCGCGTTCGGTGACGGGGCCACGGCATTGGGTGGCGGTTCGCGCGCCAACGGGGCCTACGCGACCTCGGTCGGTGCCAACAGCTACGCCACCGGCGATCATGCCGTCGCGCTGGGCAACGGCAGCTATGCCAACCGCGCCAGTTCGATCGCCACGGGTTTCCTGGCCACGGCCGATGGCATCGGCAGCGTGGCCATCGGCGAATTCGCCAAGATCGGCGGGCAGCGCCCGTCCACGGACCCGGTCGATCCGGGCGACCCGGAGGAATGCTGGATCTGCAGGCCGGCCGCGGCCGCGGTCAACTGGCCGGAAGATGCCGACTACGCGATCGCCATCGGCAACACCGCCCAGGCCTTCGGCACCGGCGGCATCGCGCTGGGCTACAACACACTCAACCTGGGCGAGAACAGCGTGGCGCTCGGAAGTGGCTCGCTGTCCAACCGCGACAACACCGTGTCCATCGGCGCGGCCGAAGCGTGGTTCGACCAGAACGGCATCGAGCACGCGGCCTTCAACCGCCAGCTCACCAATGTCGCCGCCGGCACCGAGGCGACCGATGCGGTGAACCTGGCCCAGCTGCGCGAAGTGGAGAGCGGGCTGGGGCAGGTGGTCGGCAACGCGGTGGCCTACGACAGCAGCGAGCGCGCGCGCGTCACGCTCGGCGGTGCGCAGGGCACGGTGCTGGCCAACGTGGCCAACGGTCGCATCGGCGCGACCAGCAACGAGGCGATCAACGGCGGCCAGCTGTACAGCGCCCAGGCGTCGGTCGCGCAGGCACTCGGCGGCAGCACGGTGGTGCTGGCCAACGGCCAGATCAGCGGCACGCGCTATGCCATCGCCGGCAGCTACTACGCCACGGTGGGCACCGCGTTCGATGCACTGGATGCGGCGTTTGGCACCTTGAAGACGCGCGTGGATACGCTGGAGGGCAAGGTCGGCCCCGGCGTGACGCCGGGCCTGGCGGTGGGCGACGGCGCCCCGGCGACCGTGGCCGACGGCACCAATGGCGTGGCGATCGGTTCCGGGGCCACCACCGGCGGCCAGAACGGGACCGCGGTGGGCGGGGATGCCTATGCGGCCGGCCCGAACGATACCGCCATCGGCGGCAACGCGAAGGTCCATGCCGATGGCAGTACCGCCGTTGGGGCCAACACCACGATCGCAGCGGTGGCCACCAACGCGGTGGCGGTCGGCGAAGGCGCCAGTGTCAGCGTGGCCTCCGGCACGGCGCTCGGCCAGGGCGCTGCGGTGACTGCCGAAGGCGCGGTGGCACTGGGCCGGGGCGCAGTGGCCGACCGTGCCAACACGGTCTCGGTCGGTGCTGCAGGCAACACGCGCCAGATCACGAACGTCGCCGCCGGCACCCAGGCCACCGATGCGGCCAACGTCAGCCAGATGCAGGCCGGCGATGCACAGACCCTGGCGGCGGCGAACAGCTATACCAACAGCACTGCCACCACCACCCTGACCTCCGCCAAGGCCTACACCGATGCGGCGCTGTCGGCGTGGGACGAAAAGCTGATCGGCCATCAGCAGAACGTGGACCGCCGCTTCCACGAACAGGACCGTCGCATCGACCGCATGGCCGCGATGAGCGGTGCATACGCCGGCATGGCGATGAACACGGCCGGCCTGTCGGGCGTGAACCGGGTCGGCGTGGGCGTCGGCGCACAGGGCGGCGAAACCGCGCTGGCGATCGGCTACCAGCGGGCCATCGGCGCGCGTGCCAGCGTGTCCTTCGGCGGCGCCACCTCCGGCGACGATACCAGCGTGACCGCCGGTGCCGGCTTCAGCTGGTAATGCCCCCGCACGGCCCGCCGCCGGCGCGCCGTGCTTCTCCCCTTTCGAGATCCGCACATGACCAAGACCCTGATCGCCGCCGCCGTCGCCGCGGTACTGAGCACCGCCCTGATCGTTCCCGACAGCCACGCCGCTACCGCGCGCAAGGTGATCCGTCCGATCGCCAGCACCCCGGCAGCGCGTGACAGCGCCCCGCACCGCGTGGTGGTGCGCTACCGCGCCACGGCCAGCAAGGATGCCGCCAGCCGCCTGCGCGTGCTCACCGCCGCCGTCACCCGCAGCGGCCTGACCACCGCGTCAACGACCGCGCGCGGTGCCGCCACGCCGGTCGCCGCGCGCCGCCTGCGCGCCCTGTCCACCGGCGGTGAGGTGTTTGCGCTGTCACGCGGGCTGGGCAGCAACGAGGTGGCGACCCTGCTGCGCGCCATCGCAGCGGACCCGGCGGTGGCCTCGGTCAGCGTCGACCGCATGCTGCAACCGGTGCGTGACCTGGTCCGCCCCGGCCTGGCGCAACCGGCCGCGCGCGCCGCGGCGGTGGCCACACCGAATGACGAGTTCTATGCCGGGTTCCAGTGGCATCTGCACGATTCCAAGGGGGCGATCAACGTACCGGGCGCATGGAACACCAGCACTGGCGATGGCATCGTGGTGGCCGTTCTGGATACCGGCATCCTGCCCGAGCATCCCGATTTCGCCGACAACGTGCTGGAAGGCTACGACTTCATCACGGATGCCTTCGTTTCGCGCCGTGCCACCGACGCGCGCGCGCCGGGCGCGCTGGACCTCGGCGACTGGACCACCGCCAACGCCTGCGGCAGCGGCAGCCCCGCCAGTGATTCGAGCTGGCACGGCACGCATACCGCCGGTACCGTCGGCGAAGCCACCCACAACGGCATCGGTGGCGCCGGCGTGGCCTACGATGCGCAGATCCTGCCGGTACGCGTGCTCGGCCAGTGCGGTGGCTACGATTCGGATATCGCCGATGCGATCGTCTGGGCCTCCGGCGGCAGTGTCAGCGGCGTGCCCGCCAATGCGCACCCGGCCGAGGTGATCAACCTCAGCCTCGGCGGCGCCAGCCCGTGCTCGCCCGATACCCAGGCCGCCATCGATGGCGCGGTGGCACGCGGCACCGTGGTGGTGGTGGCGGCCGGCAACAGCAACACGGACGTGCGCAACTTCTCGCCGGCCAACTGCGGCAACGTGCTGGTGGTCGGTGCCAACCGGATCAACGGCGGGCGCGCGGGGTATTCCAACTATGGCACCGGCGTGGATGTGTCCGGCCCCGGGGGCGGTGGCGGGCAGGATCCCGGCAACGACGGCTGGGACGGCTACGTGCTGCAGGCCGGCTACAGCGGCACCACCACGCCCACTTCCGGCGAATACGTCTACGCGGGCCAGGCCGGCACCTCGATGGCGGCCCCGCACGTGGCCGGCACGGTCGCCCTGGTGCAGGCCGGGCTGGTCGCGCAGAACCGCGATCCGTTGACCCCGGCGGCGATCAAGACGCTGCTGAAAGACACCGCGCGCGTGTTCCCGGTCGCCATCCCGGCCACTACCCCGATCGGCAGCGGCATCGTCGATGCCCATGCAGCGGTGACCAAGGCGCTGGTGGTGCCCTGCGTGCCCAGCGATACGGTGCCCTGCGCACCGGAGGCGACCGTGTTGTCAGCCAATGTCGCGCTCGGCAACCAGGGCTCCAACGGCGCCGGCGTGCTGTACAGCGTGCAGGTCAACAGCGGCGCCGCACTGACCCTGATGACCTTTGGCGGCACCGGCGATGCCTCGGTCTACGTCCGCCGCGGTGATGTGCCCGATGCCCAGCACTTCGACGCGAAGTCGCAGCGCGCGGGCAATACCGAGACGATCCGGATCGCAGCCCCGCAATCGGGCATGTATTACATCCGGGTCGCCGGCAGCTACAGCGGCCTGACCGTCGTCGCCCGCCAGTAACACCGCCGCGCCGGCACCCGCGCAGCCGACACCAGGTCGGCTGCGTGGGCGCTAGTCCAGCGTGCCCGGCAACAGATGGCGCAGCCCCAGCGTGAACCCGCGCGGCGCAATGCTCAGGTGGTCCTCGTCGTTCAACACGTCCAGCCGCAGCTTCAGGGACGGATACCCGCGCGAGCGCAGCACCCGCGCCATCCGACGCGCGTCTTCGACCATGTCATCGTCCTGCAGGAAGCGCGGATCGCCGACCTTGCGCGCCTCGTATTCGCCCACGTACATGTAGACGCTGGCCGGCATGTCGCGCAGCGTCGCGGCGGACGTCTTCTCCATCGTCTCCATCACGTGCTGGTCGAACCAGTACGACGGGCTGCCCAGCACATAGCCCGAGAACAGCGTGGGATCGCTGAACAGGATCTGCGTGCCCAGCAGTGCGCCATAGGAATGGCCGAGGAACAGCCGCTGTTTCTCATCCGTGCGGAAGCGCTGCGCCACGAACGGCAGCACCTGGTCACGCAGGAAAACGATGTGCTGCGCACCTTCGCCGTGCACGGCATCGTCCGGCGCATCGCTGCTGCCATGCCGCGTGGGCGTGTAATCACGGCGCCGGCTCGGGCCACCCTCTTCGCCCACCGCGTAGGACACGCCCACCAGGATGAACTCCTGCACCGAGGCCCCCAGGCGGCGGCTGACTTGGCGCAGCACCGGGAAGGCGTAATCGGCATCGGTCACGTACAGCACCGGATAGCGGCGCGCGGGCGAGGTGGCATACGACGCGGGCAGGTGCACGAAGACCTGGTAGCGGCGCCCGGAGACCGGATCGGGCACATCCCAGACCTGGCTGCCGATGATCTCGTACGGCTGCCCGTTGCCGCGCTGGCCAGCCGGCGCCGGGGCCGTGGGCGGCGCTACCGGCGCGGTCGCGCAACCACACAGAACAACGGCCAGCAGGCCGGCACACACAGACTTGATCACGCTCGCGCTCCTTGTAAGGCAGGCACCGCCCACCGTTGGTCGGGGGCCAGGTCCCCCTGTGTTTCCGTCCCTGCCTGCGCTTGCGAAGGCACTAGTCCAGGGTGCCGATCCGCGTCAGCACCGGCGCTGCGGACATGTCATTGGGATTGGTACCCGGGGCGCCCTGCGGCACCTCCATTCCCCTGGCCCGATAGAACGCCACCCAGTACGGCGAGATCTCGCCGGTCTGCAGGTTCCGGAAGTTCATCGGCTGGGTGGCGAACACCCGGTGCGCACGGAACGCGCGCTCGATGAAATCGGAGCAGTAGTAGCTGTCCTCATCCTGCACATAGGTGACGTTGTACGGCTTGCCGAGCAGGGTCCGTGCGCGTGCGACCGCGTCTGGAATGGCGCTGCGCGATGCACCTTGCAGGCGGTAGACCACCACCGTGCGGTGCCTGGCCTTCGCCTCGGCAAGAAACGCCGTCAATGTCTGCTCGCGCGAGCCTTTTTCATCGGCATGCAGCACCGCGGTCGCCTCGCCCTGCCGGGCAATCAGCGCGACATGGTCGTAGCTCACCGTGCCCTGCCGGCCGGTCGCATCGTTGATCGCACCGCTCAAGCCCGTGCTGGCGGCGGTGACGAACAGCAGATCACCATTTTCGAGGCGGAGCGATGCGGCCTGCGCCGGCAACAGGCCGGCAAGCAGCAGGGCGAAGGACAACAGAAGGGTGCGCATCGGCAGGTCCCGGCAACAGCAAGGCGCAGGATCATGCCACGGCCTGCGTGCGCGCGGCCACGTGCCGTGGTTCGCATCGCAACGTAACAATTGCTAATGCGAATTACTTGCATCTGGCTTTTCGGCCACTTAACATTGTCGTATTCCGTTCATTGCCCGCACGTCCTCCCACCCCGCCCCCCGGGCTTTCGGCAGAGGACACGTCGCGACAGTCAAGGACCCCGCCTGCTGCTGCCCTTCCGGGCGGCATGCGCGCGACTGCATTTTTTCCTCAAGGAGTAGACGTTGATGCACCTCCCCCGCGCCCGTACCTGCCTGACCGCCGCCATCGTGCTGGCACTTGCCACGCCGGCCTTCGCCAGCGGGGATGCCGCCGCCGACAGCGCCCGCAACCTGGACACCGTGGTGGTGACCGCCACCGGCAACCAGCAGTGGATCAAGGACGCCCCGGCCAGCATCAGCGTCATCACCCGCGAAGACATCGAGCGCAAGCCGGTGACCAGCATCGGCCAGCTGCTGAGCACCCTGCCCGGCGTGACCGGCGGCTACGCGCTCACCGGCGCGCAGTCCAAGATCCGCCTGCGCGGCCTGCCCGAGCAGTACACCCTGATCCTCATCGACGGCCGCCGCCAGGGCAATTCCTCGGGCGTGAACTACCGCGACGATCTGGGTCCGCAGGACCTCAACTGGCTGTCGCCGGACATGATCGAACGCATCGAAGTGGTGCGCGGGCCGATGTCCTCGCTGTACGGCTCCGATGCCATGGGCGGGGTGATCAACATCATCACCCGCAAGATCGCACCGGAATGGGGTGGCACGGTGACCTACAACTACAGCCGGCCGGATGCGGATGACCGTGGCAACACCTACCAGATGGGTGCGCAGTTCAGTGGTCCGCTGACCGACCGGCTGGGCCTGCGCCTGGGCGCCAACCGCACCGATCGCGAATCCGACCGCGGGGCGCGGCAGACCCCGGGCACCACGGCCGACAACTTCAACGCCCTGCTGAACTGGCGCATCACCGACGACCACAGCCTGGACCTGGAAGCGGTCCGCGGCGTGCAGCGCAACGAAGGCGCCGGGGCGGTCAGCGCCTTTGGCCTGTCGCGCCTGGAGCACAAGGGGTTCACCCTCGGCCATGACGGCCGCTACGGCGACGCCACCACCTCCAAGACCACGCTGGTGGAGAACGAATACGAAGACACCGGCAGCTCGGTCGGCAGCCGTTCGAAGGAGACCGTGTTCGACACCGTGCTCAGCACCGGCTTCGACTGGATCTTCCCGCATTCGCTGAATGTCGGCGCGCAGTGGAAGCGCGAAGAGCTGTACAACACCGATACGATCGGGACCGTGCCGGTCACCTGGACCGGCAGCGGCCAGATCAGCCCGCGCAACGAGGCCGACTCCAAGGCGGTGTTCGCCGAGGACCACATTTCGCTGCGCGACAACCTGGTGCTGACCCTGGGTCTGCGCTGGGACAACACCGAAAACTACGATGACAACCTCAGCCCGCGCATCTACGCGGTCTGGCATCCGAGCACGGAATGGACCGTGCGCGGTGGCGTCTCGCGCGGGTTCCGCGCACCCAATCTCAAGCAGGGCACCGCCGGCGCGGCGACGCAGTCCGGGGGCAACGGCTGCACCAGCCTGACCGTGGAAGGCTGGAGCACCCGCTACGTCAACGCCGATGGCACCACCGGCTGCTACATGGCCGGCAACCCGAACCTGGAACCGGAAACCAGCACCAGCTACGAGCTGGGCATGGGCTTCGACCGCGATGACTGGTCGGTCAGCGCCACCTACTTCATCACCGATTTCGAAGACAAGATCCAGCAGGTGCCGCTGCGGGACATCCCCGGCCAGACCACCAGCCTGGTCAACGGGTTCTGGTGGACGGTCGCGCAGAACGTGGAAAAGGCACGCACCCGCGGCATCGAGGCCAGCTTCACCGTGCCGCTGCATGAGCGCCTGCGCTGGAACACCAACGTGACGCGCATGCTCGAATCGAAGAACCGCAGCACCGGCGCCGACCTGCTGGTGGTGCCGCGCATCACCGCCAACTCCTCGCTGGACTGGGACATCACCGATGCCTGGTCGCTTGCGCTGAGCGCGCAGCACATCGGCCGGCAGATCACCGCCACGCCGGCCGGCAGCCGCAGCGGCCCGACCTTCGCCAAGGCCTACACCACGTACGACCTCAGCGCCGGTTATGACGTCAACGAGCACCTGACCCTGCGCGGCGGCGTGCTCAACCTGCGCGACACCGCCACGCTGGAAGAAGGCAACAACTACGACGGCGGCGCGCGCACCTGGTTCGTCGGGCTGACCACGCGGTTCTGATGGATGGTCCGCCGGGCCCGGCAGGGCCCGGCGCCGCCGTGGCCGTGGCCACGGGCACGAAATCCGGAGGGAGCGGCGGGCCATGGCCCGTGCGCTCCCTTCTGCGTTGACGGGCCTTGGGCGCGTGGGTGGAAGCGGTTGGCTACACTGTGGTGTCCGCCGTGGCCTGCCCGTTTCCCCGGGGCACCCCGGCGCGCCATGCCCACCTGCCAGAATGCCGCTCTACATGACCGATTTTTCCGAAAAGCCACGCCCCGCCAAGTCCAGCGCGGAACACACGCCGTTGATGAAGCAGTTCTTCGCCGCCAAGTCCGACTACCCGGACCTGCTGCTGTTCTTCCGCATGGGCGACTTCTACGAGCTGTTCTACGACGACGCCCGCAAGGCGGCGCGGCTGCTGGACATCACCCTGACCCAGCGCGGCAGCTCGGGCGGCGCGCCGATTCCGATGGCCGGCGTGCCCGTGCACGCCTACGAAGGCTACCTGGCACGGCTGGTGGCGCTGGGCGAATCGGTGGCGATCTGCGAACAGATCGGCGACCCGGCGCTGGCCAAGGGCCTGGTCGAGCGCAAGGTGGTGCGTATCGTCACCCCCGGCACCGTGACCGACGAAGCGCTGCTGGACGAGCGCCGCGATACGCTGCTAATGGCGCTCTCGCGCGGCAAGAACGGCTACGGCCTGGCCTGGGCCGACCTGGCCGGTGGCCGCTTCCTGGTCAACGAAGTCGATTCGGAGGACGCGCTGGAAGCCGAGCTCGCGCGCCTGGAGCCGGCCGAACTGCTGGTGCCCGATGAAGAAAACTGGCCCGCCTTCCTGCAGTACCGCAGTGGCATCCGTCGCCGCGCGCCGTGGCTGTTCGATGCCGACAGCGGCCGCCGCCAGCTGCTGAGCTTCTTCAAGCTGCATGACCTGACCGGCTTCGGCATCGACGACAAACCCCGCGCGACCGCCGCCGCAGGTGCGCTGCTGGGGTATGTCGAAGAAACCCAGAAGCAGCGCCTGCCGCACCTCACCGCGATCGCCACTGAAACCGCGAGCGAGGCCATCGCCATGAACGCGGCCACGCGCCGCCATCTGGAACTGGATACGCGCGTGGATGGCGATACCCGCAACACCCTGCTCGGCGTGCTCGACACCACGGTGACGCCGATGGGCGGTCGCCTGCTGCGGCGCTGGCTGCATCGCCCGCTGCGCCTGCGCGAGGTGCTGGTGCACCGCCACGATGCGGTCGCCACGCTGATCGATCGCGGCGCCGATGGCGATGTGCGCGATGCCTTCCGTGCACTCGGTGATCTGGAACGCATCCTCACCCGCGTGGCGCTGCGCTCGGCGCGCCCGCGCGATTTCTCCACGCTGCGCGATGGCCTGGGCCTGCTGCCTGAGGTGCGCGCGGTGCTCGCGCCGCTGGATTCGCCGCGCCTGATCGCGCTGCACGATGCACTGGGCTCGCATGACGAATGCGCGCACCTGCTGGCCAGCGCGATCGCCCCGACCCCGCCGCTGAAGCTCAGCGATGGCGGCGTCATCGCCGAAGGCTACGACGCCGAGCTGGACGAACTGCGCCGCCTTTCCACGCATGCGGACCAGTTCCTGATCGACCTGGAACAGCGCGAGCGCATCAGCAGCGGCATCGCCACGCTGAAGGTCGGCTACAACCGCGTGCACGGCTATTTCATCGAGATCAGCAAAGGGCAGTCGGACAAGGCGCCGGTGCATTACACCCGCCGCCAGACCCTGACCAATGCCGAGCGCTACATCACCGAAGAGCTGAAGTCCTTCGAAGACAAGGTGCTGTCCGCACGCGAGCGCTCGCTGAGCCGCGAGAAGTTCCTCTACGAGCAGCTGATGGACATCCTCGCCAGCGGGCTGGAGCCGCTCAAGCAGTGCGCCGCCGCGCTGAGCGAACTGGATGTGCTGGCCGGTTTCGCCGAGCGCGCGCAGGCACTGGACTGGGCGCGCCCGGAGCTGGACACCGGGCCGTGCCTGAAGATCGAACGCGGGCGCCATCCGGTGGTCGAGGCGGTGCGCGAGCAGCCGTTCGAACCGAACGATCTGGACCTGCATCCGGACCGCCGCATGCTGGTCATCACCGGCCCGAACATGGGCGGCAAATCCACCTACATGCGCCAGAACGCGCTGATCGTGCTGCTGGCCCACATCGGCAGCTTCGTGCCGGCCCGCCGCGCGGTGATCGGCCCGATCGACCGCATCCTGACCCGCATCGGGGCCGGCGACGACCTGGCCCGCGGGCAGTCGACCTTCATGGTTGAAATGGCCGAGACCAGCTACATCCTGCACCACGCCAGCGCACAGTCGCTGGTGCTGATGGACGAGATCGGCCGTGGCACCTCCACCTACGACGGCCTGGCGCTCGCCGATGCCGTGGCGCGCCATCTGGCCCAGCACAACCGCTGCTACACGCTCTTTGCCACGCACTACTTCGAACTGACCGCGCTGGCCGACGAGCAGCACGAGGGCGGCCCCAGCGGCATTGCCAACGTGCACCTGGACGCGGTGGAGCATGGCGACGCCCTGGTGTTCATGCACGCGGTGAAGGACGGCCCGGCCAACCGCAGCTTCGGCCTGCAGGTGGCGGCGCTGGCGGGCCTGCCCAAGGCCACCGTGGCGCAGGCGCGGCGGCGCCTGGCCGAGCTGGAACAGCGCAGCGGCGAAACCCGCTCGGCGGCCGTGACGCCGCAGGCGCTGGACGCACCACAGCAGTTCGGGCTGTTCACCGCGCCGAACACGGCGGCGCAGGATGCCCTGATGGCGATCGACCCCGATGAGCTGACCCCCAAGCAGGCGCTGGAGGCGCTGTACCGGTTGAAGGCCCTGGTCTGACGGATCGCGTCACGCCCGACGGCAGGGGGGCGTGACGCATGCGGGAAAGGCGGCCTGCGGCCTGCACAACGGCCCGGCGCAACGCGACGGATGAACCGCAGGTGTGCCGACGCCCTGCGCAGACGCAAACTGCGTTCCAGTTCCGCATGCGTGTCGCACCCGGCTCTTGTTGGCACCGCAGGCGCGTCCGATGCTGGTGTTTTCCCGTCGTGGTCGCGTCATGTCCCAGCTCCCCACGCGCCATGTCAGCGCCATTGATGGCATGCGCGCACTCGCGGTCGTCGCGGTGATTCTCTTCCACGCCAACAGCGCCCTGCTTCCCGGCGGGTTCGCCGGCGTGGACGTGTTCTTCGTGGTGTCCGGCTTCGTGATCAGCCATTCGCTGGCCGCGCATGCAGACCGCAGCCTCGGCGCGTTCCTGCTCGATTTCTACCGCCGCCGGGTGCTGCGCCTGCTGCCCGCCCTGCTGCTGATGCTGCTGGTCACCTTCGTGCTCTCCGCGCTGCTGATGCCGCGGGCGTGGCGCAACGAACAGTTCGATCAGACCGGGCTGGGCGCGCTGTTCGGTGTCAGCAACGTGGTCCTGGCCTGGCAGCAGGACGGTTACTTCTCGCCGGGTGCCGATCTCAATCCCTTCCTGCATACCTGGACGCTCGGGGTCGAGGAGCAGTTCTACCTGCTGTTCCCGTTCGTCCATTTCATGTGGCTGCAGCGCCGCGGCACGGCCGCATGGGCGCGCTGGCTGCTGCCGGCGCTGGCCGTCGTATCGCTGGGCATTGCGGTGGTGCAGGCGTCCACCGCGCCCACCTCGGCCTTCTACCTGCTCCCGGCCCGGCTGTGGGAACTGGCGGCCGGCGCGCTGCTGCATCAGCGGCTCACGACGCAGGGCGCATCGGCACGCTGGCGGCATCTGGCGATGCCGGGCCTGGGGCTGATCGTGCTCGGCTTCCTCATCGGTGGGCGCACGGCCTTTCCGTTTCCCGGCGCCCTGCTCCCCGTCACCGGCACGCTGATGCTGCTGGCCGCCGCCGTAGCCAGCCACGCTGGCCCGCGCGTGCCGTCGCGCGTGATCGGCGCGCTGCAGGGGCGGCTGTTGAGCTGGATCGGGTTGCGCTCCTATTCCCTCTATCTGTGGCACTGGCCCCTGCTGGTACTGCTGCGCTGGACCTATGGCATGCAGGGCATCGCGCTCGCCGCCTACCCTGCCGCGCTGTTGATCGCGGGCTGGGCCTCCTACCGCTGGATCGAACAGCCGCTGCGGCACCGCGGCCAGCGCCGGCGTCCCCACACGGTGCTGCTGGCCGGGCTTGCAGCGATCGGCATCAGCGCGTCCGCGGCCTGGCTGGTGGTGGAGCACAGCGACCAGATCACGCTCAGCACCACTGGTGACGGCCACCAATGGCGGCCCTACCGCCATCCCGCCTGGATGCCCGTACCTGCGGTGGACGGGCGTTCGCTGTCGGGGCGCCAGCTGTTCGTCGCCGGGGACTCGCACGCCGCCGCGTACCGCACGATGTCTTCCATCGCCGCCCGGCAGCTGGGCATGGAACTGCAGGTGCTGGAACGGGGCGGATGCGGCATTGTCACGCTGATGCCGCCCGGCCCGGCGCCGTGCGATGCCCAGCGCGAGCACATCCTGGCGCAGATTGAAAAACAGGCCCGCCCCGGTGACGTGGTCCTGCTGGCATCGCTGCGCATGCCGGAACTGCGGGGGCGCAACTGGCGCGGCGGCCACGCGTCCGTGATCGACACGATCGCCGCCGAACACGATCAGCACGGTGCCGTCGCGGCGAGGCGGGACGCCGAGGCCGTCCTGGCGCGGCTGAGCGCCTTGCCGGTGAGCATCCTGATCGATGCACCGCTGCCCGTGTTCAAGGCCTCGGCGTACCGGTGTTCAGACGCCTTCAACCGGATGAACCCGGCATGCGCCGACGGCCTCACGATGCCGCGTGCCGATCTGGAGCGCCTGCGCGCGCCGCAGATGGCCCTGCTCGCCTCCCTGGCGCGCACGTATCCGGCGCTGCAGGTATGGGATCCGTTCCCGGTCCTGTGCCCGGGCGAACGCTGTTCGGCCATGGACGGGGAACAGCCCCTGTTCTTCGATTCAGACCATCTCAGCGGTCACGGCAACCGCGTGCTGCTGCCTGGGTTCGTGGCGACCCTCCAGCGCCTGGCAGCCGGGCCCGCCGGTGTCCCCGAGCCGCCATGACGCCGCCGCCCTTCGCATTCCTGTCGTACCTGCGGGGGTATGCTCGGCCGGTGAGTCGTCCTCTGACCGGAGTCCGCCGTGAATACCGAATCGCTCGCCGCGTCCCTCTTCCAGCAGCTGCAGCAGGGCCAAGGCCTGCAGCAGGTGTCCCAGCAACTGGGCCTCCAGCCCCAGCAGGCCAGTTCGGCAATCGGCGCAGCGCTACCGCTGCTGCTGGGCGCGATGGGACGCAATGCCCAGCAACCGCAAGGGGCTGAGGCCCTACTCGGCGCCCTCCAGCGCGACCACGCGCCTGCCAGCGGCAGCGGTGGCTTCGACCTGGGCGGCCTGCTCGGCAGCGTGCTCGGCGGTGGTGGCGGCACTGCCACCAACGGCGCGGGCATTCTGGGCCATGTGTTTGGCGGCAACACCGACCGCGCCACGCAGGGCCTGAGCCAGGCCACCGGGCTGGACAACAGCACGACCCGCCAGCTGCTCGCCCTGCTTGCTCCCATCGTCATGTCCTATCTCGCCCAGCGCTTCGCCAGCGGCGGCACGCCTACCCAGCTCAGCCAGGCCCTCGGCCAGGAAGCGCAGGCCGCCAACAGCGGTGGTCTGCTGACCTCCGTGCTGGACCAGGACGGCGATGGCCAACTCGGCGTGGGTGACCTGCTCAAGCTCGGCAGCGGGCTGTTCGGCAAACGCCCGTGAGGGACGGGCATGGCCCGACCCGCATCTAGATAGTCGCGCTCTATCGCATCGGTTAATTCGTTCGAATTTACCGATTGCTCGCGCATGCCTACCGTAAAGACACCCGCTCACCCAGGCCGTCCATGCCGCACTCGATGTCATCCCGCACCGCTGTCCAAGCCGCACCGGCCCCTGGCGCGCGATGCTGCCCGCGTGCCGATCGCCTGCGCATTCTTCCTCCCCGCCTTCCCGGCTGCCTCCACCGCAGCTGACCCGCGTGGCGTGCCTGGCGCGCCGCGTTCCCCCGACCTTGCCCTCTGCTTCGGCACAGGGCGCCCCGTTCGCCAGTCCACAGGTACCGACCCATGAAAAGCGAAGCCAAGTGCCCGTTCAACCACGCCCTCGTCGGCGATGCCACCACCAACCGCGACTGGTGGCCCAAGCAGCTGCGGGTCGATCTGCTCAACCAGCACTCGACCCGTTCGCACCCGCTGGATGCGACCTTCGATTACGCCGAGGCCTTCAAGGGTCTGGACTACGCCGCGCTCAAGGCCGACCTGAAGGCGTTGATGACCGATTCGCAGGACTGGTGGCCGGCCGACTTCGGCCATTACGGCGGCCTGTTCGTGCGCATGGCCTGGCATAGCGCCGGCACCTACCGCATCGGCGATGGCCGTGGTGGCGCCGGCCGGGGCCAGCAGCGCTTCGCCCCGCTCAACAGCTGGCCGGACAACGTCAGCCTGGACAAGGCGCGCCGGCTGCTGTGGCCGATCAAGCAGAAGTACGGCCAGGCGATTTCCTGGGCCGACCTGCTGGTGCTCACCGGCAACGTCGCGCTGGAATCGATGGGCTTCAAGACGCTGGGCTTCGCCGGTGGCCGTCCCGATACCTGGGAGCCGGACCAGGACGTGTACTGGGGCCGCGAAACCACCTGGCTCGGCGGCGATGTGCGCTATGCACACGGCTCCGAAGGCGTGCAGGAAGATCATGGTGTGCTGGTCTCCGATGATGACGCCGATGGCGATACCCATTCGCGCGATCTGGAGAACCCGCTGGCTGCCGTGCAGATGGGCCTGATCTACGTCAATCCGGAAGGCCCGGATGGCAACCCCGATCCGCTCAAGGCGGCCTTCGACATCCGCGATACGTTCGGCCGCATGGCCATGGACGATGAGGAAACCGTCGCCCTGATCGCCGGTGGCCACAGCTTCGGCAAGACCCACGGCGCCGGCCCGGCCGACAACGTCGATGTGGAACCCGAAGCGGCGGGCCTGGAAAGCCAGGGCCTGGGCTGGGCCAACCGATTCGGCACCGGCAAGGGCGGGGACACCATCACCAGCGGCCTGGAAGTGACCTGGACGCGCACGCCGGCACAGTGGAGCCATGACTTCTTCGAGATCCTGTTCGGCCACGAGTGGGAGCTGACCAAGAGCCCGGCCGGTGCGCACCAGTGGGTGGCCAAGGACAGCGAGGCGATCATCCCCGACGCGCACGATCCGTCGAAGAAACACCGCCCGACCATGCTCACCACCGACCTTTCGCTGCGCGTGGATCCGGCCTACGAAAAGATCTCGCGCCGCTTCCTGGCCGAGCCGCAGGCCTTCGCCGATGCCTTCGCCCGCGCCTGGTTCAAGCTGACCCATCGCGACATGGGTCCGCGCGCACGCTACCTGGGCCCGGAGATTCCGGCCGAAGAATTCGTCTGGCAGGACCCGGTGCCCGCCGCGCCGCAGGCCACGGTGAGCACGCAGGACATCGCCGCGCTGAAGCAGCAGATCGCCGCGACCGGCCTGAGCGCGGGCGAGCTGGTCTCCACCGCGTGGGCCTCGGCCTCGACCTTCCGCGGGTCGGACAAGCGTGGCGGCGCCAACGGTGCACGCCTGCGCCTGGCCCCGCAGAAGGACTGGGCGGTCAACCAGCCGCAGCAGCTGGGCAAGGTGCTGGCCGCGCTGGAAAAGATCCAGGCCGGCTTCACCGGCGCTGGCGGTGCGCAGGTCTCGCTGGCCGACCTGATCGTGCTGGCCGGCAATGTCGGCGTCGAACAGGCGGCCAAGGCCGGTGGCCATGAGGTCAACGTGCCGTTCAACCCGGGCCGTACCGATGCCAGCCAGGCGCAGACCGATGTCGAATCGTTCGCGGCGCTGGAACCGTATGCCGATGGCTTCCGCAACTACGTCAAGGGCCGCTACAGCGTGCCGGCCGAGGCCCTGCTGATCGACCGCGCGCAGCTGCTCACGCTGACCGCGCCGGAGATGACCGCCCTGGTCGGTGGCCTGCGCGTGATTGGCGCCAACGTCGGGGGAAGCACCGAAGGTGTGTTCACCGAGCGTGTCGGCACGCTGAGCAACGACTTCTTCGTCAACCTGCTCGACATGCGCACGCAGTGGGTCGCCGAAGGCAACGGCTACAGCGGCCGCGACCGCAGCACGGGCGCGCAGCGTTGGAGCGGCAGCCGCGTGGATCTGGTGTTCGGCTCGAACGCGGTGCTGCGGGCACTGGCCGAGGTGTATGCCAGCGCGGACGGCGAGAAGAAGCTGGTCCGCGATTTCGTCGCCGCCTGGGCGCGGGTGATGGAGCTGGACCGCTACGACCTGCGCTGATTCAACCGCGCAGGTACCTATGAAGACCGGGCCCGACGGCCCGGTCTTTTCATGTGGGGTGTAGCGCGCTCAGAGCGCGTCCAGATCGCCCAGCGCGCGGATCAACCGGCGCGCGCGTTTGTCCGGCCGGTGTTCCGGCGGCTGGTAGCCGTTCTTTGCCGCGGCACGCTGGGCGCGCAGTTCAGCACGGCGCGCGCGCGAGGCCTCGCTCTCTTCATACAGCTGCTGCGCCACCGGGGCCGGCCCGCGCGTGTCGCTGAGGCCACGCACCTGCACATCGAACACTTCATCGCCGCGGCTGATCTGCACCTGTTCGCCCACCCGGACGGCGCGCGAGGATTTGGGGCGCTGCCCGGCCACGTCCACCTTGCCGGTTTCCACGGCCTGCTTGGCCAGGCTGCGGGTCCGGAAGAAGCGTGCAGCCCACAGCCAGACATCCAGGCGGACCGCTGCGATCGGGGGGGCTTCCATCATGCGGGGTACCAGTTCCTCGGCGTGTGCCGGTTGGGGATCCAATAACGGCCGGCCGGTGCATCGGGACCGGCGGGCTCAATCCGGAGATGCGGCCGCTGCGGCCACAATCAAGAGCGCCGGCATCGCGATATCCCGCTGACGGGCGGGATGCTAGTGTCCGTGTCCCGGTATCCGATTCCCCAGCCCCATGGCAAAAGCGCCGCTTGACCTGAACGAAGGCCCGATCGGCCGCAACCTGGTGCTGTTCGCGCTGCCGATCCTGGCCGGCAACATCGCCCAGTCGCTGAACGGTTCGGTGAACGCCATCTGGGTCGGGCGTTTCCTCGGCGAGGCCGCGCTGACCGCGACGGCCAACGCCAACAACATCATGTTCTTCCTGATCGGCTCGGTGTTCGGGATCGGCATGGCCGCCACCATCCTGATCGGCCAGGCGATGGGCAAGCGCGACCTGCCGCAGGCGCGGCGGGTGATGGGCACCAGCGCGACGTTCTTCATCGGGCTGTCGGTGGTGATCGCGATCGCCGGCTGGTGGCTCTCGCATCCGCTGCTGGCTGCGATGGGCACGCCGGCCGAATCGCTGCCGCTGGCCGAGGCCTACCTGCGCATCATTTTCCTGGCGATGCCGACGCTGTATGCGTTTGCGTTCCTGAGTTCGGCGTTGCGCGGTGTCGGCGATTCGCGCACGCCGTTCCGGTTCCTGCTGCTGTCGGTGCTGCTGGACATCGTGTTCAACCCGCTGCTGATCTTCGGCCTCGGGCCGTTCCCGGAACTGGGCATCGCCGGCGCTGCATGGGCCACGTTGATCGCGCAGACGCTCGCCCTGATCGGCCTGCTCTGGTACATGCGCAACAAGCGCCATGTGCTGTGGCTGGGGCGCAAGGACATGGCGCTGTTCAAGATCGATGGCGAGATCCTGCGCGCGCTCGTGGTCAAGGGCGTGCCGATGGGCCTGCAGATGGTGCTGATCTCGCTGTCGATGATCCTGATGATGACCATGGTCAACAGCTACGGCACCGACACCGCCGCCGCGTACGGCGCCTCGCTGCAGTTGTGGACCTACGTGCAGATGCCCGCGATGGCGATCGGCGCGGCCTGTTCGTCCATGGCCGCGCAGAACGTCGGCGCCGGCCAATGGGACCGTGTGCGCGGCACCGCGCGCAGCGGCGTGCTGTACAACTTCCTGCTGACCGGCATCCTGATCCTGCCGCTGATCCTGCTCGACCGTTACACCCTGGCGCTGTTCCTGCCGCAGGGCAGCGAGGCGCTGGAGGTGGCACGCCACCTCAACCACATCGCGGTGTGGTCGTTCCTGTTCTTCGGCGTGAACTTCGTGATCTCCGGCGTGGTGCGCTCCACCGGTGCGGTGATCCCGCCGCTGCTGATCCTGGCCGCCTCGCTGTGGGGCATCCGCGTGCCGTTCGCCGAACTCCTGCAGGAGCACTGGGGCGCCGATGCGGTGTGGTGGAGTTTCCCGGTGAGTTCGTTCTGCGCGATGCTGATGTCGCTGGCGTATTACCGCTGGGGCGGTTGGCGCAAGGCGCGGATGCTGCCCGGCCATCACGAGCAGGTGGCCGCGCCGGCCGAGATCCCGGCCTCGCCGCCGTCACCGGTGGCCGACCCGAACCCGAACCCCGCACTGCAGCCGGCCCCCGCTGGCAGCGCACGGCCGGATTAAGCCGCGCGTCCCTGCCGCAGGGTCTTCCAGGCCGGCAGCCCGTAGCGACGGCGCTGGTAGCGCATCAGCAGCGCCATCATTACGCCGAACAACAGCCCGGCCATCACGGCACTGCCAATGCTGATACCCAGCGTAAGTGAGCCAAGGTCCAGGACCAGCCCCATCAAGGCGCGCCACAGCACGCCCCACAACACGCCAAACAGCCCGCCCATCACGAACAGGTTGGTACTGAAGCTGGCGAGCAGCGGGGGCGGCACGCGTAGCCCCATGCGCCACAGCAGCCGATGCATCGGCGGTGCGCGCATGCCGGCGGGCACCTTGGCGTCGGCCATGGCCTGCAGGGCAAGACGTACGTCGGCGGGATAACGGTCCATGTCGGCCTCTTGAACAGCAAGGGGAACGGGCAGGCAGCAAAAGCGGCGTCAGCCCGCGATGGATGCACGCCCCACAAACGCAAACGGCCACCCGAAGGTGGCCGTTTGAGGCGACAACCGAAGTTGTCGGCCGGGAATTACTGGGCAGCCTTGGCAGCCAGGCGCGCGGCCTTGGCCTGCGCAGCAGCAGCCAGATCTTCCTTGA
>Ga0308171_1000784_pt1 | contig 54675 bp, 49 predicted proteins | sample PhyGR1_FD_202135 | JGI IMG/M metagenome (GOLD analysis project Ga0308171, IMG submission 202135) | Phyllosphere microbial communities from UC Gill Tract Community Farm, Albany, California, United States - DLSLSG.R1 | ecosystem: Host-associated > Plants > Phyllosphere > Unclassified | place: USA... | reverse complement strand
CACCGAATGGCACCGCGTGGTGTTCTTCGGCAAGCTCGGTGAAATCGCCGGCGAATACCTGCGCAAGGGCAGCTCGGTCTACGTCGAAGGCAGCCTGCGCTACGACAAGTACACCGGTCAGGACGGCGTGGAGAAGTATTCCACCGATATCGTCGCCGATGAAATGCAGATGCTGGGCGGTCGCGGTGAAGGCGGCGGCGGTGGCGGTGGCGGTGGTGCCGGCATGGGCGGCGAGCGTCCGCAGCGCCAGCAGGCCCCGCGCCAGGAATACGGCGGTGGTGGTGGCGGCCAGGGCGGCCAGGGCGGCGGTCAGCGCGGCGGCGGCGGTGGCTACGGCCAGCAGCGCCCGCAGCAGCAGCCGCAGCAGTCGGCGCCGCCGATGGACGATTTCGCTGATGACGATATTCCGTTCTGATCGAGCTAAATCAAAAGGCCCTTGCGTTGCAAGGGCCTTTTTCTTTGCATCATAGGTATTGGCATATCTCGTGCCTTGCCGATGTGGAGCCGCCAGGCGTGTGAACAAAATTCTTGCGCATGATTTTGCTGAGATGAGTGCGCCTATGCTCCGTCTGAGTGAGGCGAAGTTCCTGTTTGAAAAGTTCAAGGAAGCCAGGAGTGGTGCGCCGAACGAGGGCCTATTTCTTCTGACTGTCTACTTCGATGCAATTCTCTTCTGCCTAACTTCTGTCGAGGAAATGGTGGATGATGAAACTCGGCAAGAGCTGCGAGCAATCGACTCATTCTTGTTCTTCAAGGCTCTTCGAAACGTCGCAACCCATCATTGCGTTCTTTCCGGGTTGAAGGGAAAGTTCGCTAGGCCGATCGCTCGAGTGGTCTCCTTCGGCGTCGGGTGTGCAGTCGAGTTCTCCGAACAGTTCTTCTTCGTCCCCGAAAGGCTGAGAGAAGTCTTCGATAAAGTATTGGCTGAGCGCCCGGGCGAGCGACGTACGCTTGAGTCGGCACGAAGATACTTGGATAGGCTCGAAGCGAGGGGCGGCAACATCATGGTTGTGGACGCCGTGGAAAGCGTTATCGCCGAGATTGAACAGAAGGTGATGTGACGCGCCCAAAGTATGGAGTAATGGGCGCTCCACCTTGGTTTCAGCCGGTAGTCGACCTCGTGGGCAGAGGTTTTTCGTGGTTTGTCGTGGCTAAATTTTTGGTGGACATCGGGATAAGGGGTTTCAGGCGGCAGCCAGTACGCAAGCCAGGCCCATCGCAGCCCGCCGGCGCGACATGGCGTGGCGGTCAGCACGAGCCGCAGAGACAACTGCTGGGACAACTCGGTGATGGAGCGATTCTTCCTGACCCTGAAAATGGAGCGGGTCTGGCAGCGCAGCAATGCCAATAAAACGGAGGCCATTCTCGATATCAACCAGTACATCGTTGGTTTCTACAACTAGTGACCAAGCTTCAGCAATCCGAGCGCTGGTATGGCTTGCTCCTGTGTGCACAACCCTTCTTATTTTCCCGTAGTTGTTTGCATTTGAATAAACCCCAGCAGGCCGGTGCGCCTGCTGGGGTTTTCTCGCTTTCAGCGGGGAATTCTGCCTGCCGCTGGTCCGGTGGATCTGCACTAAGCGTCCAAGGCATTGTGCTCCGCAACATGCGTTTTCGTGCACCGCGTCTTGCAAAAAAACGATGTCCTCCTCTATGGTGCAATCGATTGCATTGCAGCGGATCGTCAGCGTTTGACACCGGTTGGGAGGCCGGAAGACGGATGTCCATCCATTCGATCAGACCGGCGCCGCCATCGGGGCCGGGGCTCACGCGGCGCGATGCACTGCGCTTGGCGGCCGCCGCGAGCCTTGGGCTGGGTGCTGCGGGCGTGCTGCCGGCGTTTGCCGCCGCCGCGCCGCTCAAGGGCAACCTGAAGCACGCCGTCGCCCGCTGGACCTTTCCGCAGCAGTCAATTGCCCAACTCTGCCAGACGATAAAAGGGATCGGCTTCGCCGCCATTGATCTGGTCGGCCCGGAGGACTGGCCCACGCTGAAGGCCAACGGCGTGGACAGCTCGATGTGCAACGGCGCGGAGCTGGGCCTCACCAAGGGCTTCGCCGGTCGCCAGTTCCACGACCAACTGGTGGAGCGTTACACACGCCACATCGATCTGGTGGCCGATGCCGGCTACCGCAACCTCATCTGTTTCTCCGGCAATCGCAACGGCATGGACCCCGGGGAAGGCATGGCCCATGCCGAAACGGGGCTCAAGCGCATCCTCCGGCATGCCGAGAAACGCAACGTCGTGCTGGTGATGGAGTTGCTGAACTCCAAGGTCGATCACCCCGACTATCTCTGTGACACCTCCGCCTGGGGCGTCGAGCTGTGCAAACGGATCGGCTCGGATCATTTCGGCCTGCTCTACGACATCTATCACATGCAGATCATGGAGGGCGACATCATCGCCACCATCGGCAGGCATCACGCCTGCTTCAAGCATTACCACACCGCGGGGGTGCCGGGCCGACACGAGATCGGGGACCAGCAGGAACTCCATTACCCCGCCATCTGTCGCGCGATCCGCGACACCGGTTTCGATGGGTATCTGGCGCAGGAATTCATGCCTGCGTCGCCAGATCCCGTCGGCTCGCTGCGCGAGGCAATCCGCCTCTGCGACGTCTGAAACGATATCCACCAAGGTGAAACAGACCCATGGCAGACAATCATTACGACGCCATTGTTGTTGGCTCGGGAATCAGTGGCGGCTGGGCGGCAAAGGAACTGACCGAGAAGGGCCTCAAGGTCCTGATGCTGGAGCGCGGCCGCAACATCGAGCACGTCAAGGACTACGTCAACGCGATGAAGGAGGCGTGGGATTTCCCACACCGCAATCGGCCGACCCAGGCGATGAAGGCGGACTATCCGGTACTGATGCGCGACTATGGCCTGGTCGAGAACCTTGAGGGAATGTGGGCCAACGAACAGGAATCGCCCTATACCGAAACCAAGCGCTTCGACTGGTTCCGGGGCTACCACGTGGGCGGTCGCTCGCTGATGTGGGGGCGGCAGAGTTATCGCTTCTCCGACCTGGATTTCCAGGCCAACCTGAAGGACGGTATCGCCACCGACTGGCCCATCCGTTACGCCGACATCGCGCCCTGGTATGACCACGTGGAGAAGTTTGCCGGTATCGCCGGAACGCGCGAAGGGCTGGATGTGTTGCCGGACGGCCAGTTCCTGCCGCCGATCCCGTTGAACATCGTCGAAAAGGACGTCGCCGCGCGGATCACAAAGGCCTTCGGCGGAACCCGGCACATGATCCACTCGCGCACGGCCAACATCACCCAGCCCATGCCCGAGCAGGGCCGCGTCAACTGCCAGTACCGCAACAAGTGCGTCCTCGGCTGTCCCTTCGGTGCGTATTTCTCGACACAGGCGGCGACGCTGCCGGCGGCTATGAAGACGGGCAACCTGACCTTGCGGCCGTTCTCGATCGTCAAGGAAGTGCTCTATGACAAGGACCGCAAGCGTGCGCGCGGCGTGGAGGTCATCGATGCCGAGACGGGGCAGACCTATGAGTACACGGCCAAGGTCATCTTCCTCAACGCGTCCTCCTTCAACTCGACCTGGCTGCTGATGAACTCGGCCACCGATGTCTGGGACGGTGGGCTGGGCTCCTCGTCCGGCGAACTGGGCCACAACGTGATGGACCATCATTTCGGCGCGGGCGCCTCGGGCCGGGTCGATGGCTACGAGGACAAGTACTACTTCGGCCGTCGTCCCTGCGGCTTCTACATTCCCCGCTTCCGCAACGTGGCTGCGGACAAGCGCCGCTACCTGCGTGGCTTCGGCTACCAGGGCGGTGCCAGCCGCACGGGATGGTCGCGCGAGATCGCCGAGCTGAATATCGGTGCCGACCTGAAAGAGGCGCTGACCGTGCCCGGTGACTGGCGTATCGGCATGACCGGCTTCGGCGAGATGCTGCCGCACCACGACAACACGATCCGCCTGGACAGCGACCGCAAGGACAAGTGGGGACTGCCGGTGCTGGCGATGGATGTCTCCATGCGCGCCAACGAATTGGCCATGCGCAAGGACATGGCCGCCGATGCCGCCGAGATGCTCGAGGCCGCCGGCGTCAAGGACGTGGAGATGCATGACAAGGACTACGCCCCGGGCAAGGGCATCCACGAAATGGGGACCGCGCGCATGGGCCGTGACCGCAGCACCTCCGTGCTGAACCAGCACAACCAGGTCTGGGATGCGCCCAACGTCTATGTGACCGACGGGGCGTGCATGACCTCCAGCGCCTGCGTGAATCCTTCGCTGACCTACATGGCGCTGACCGCACGGGCCGCCGACCACGCCGTGCGGGAACTGAAAGCGGGGAACCTCTGATGGACCGCCGCGAACTTCTCAAGATGATCGTCGCCGCCACGGGCGCGGCCATGATCGGCCTGCCTGCGCTCGTGCAGGGGCAGTCGCCCACCGCAGGGGCGAAGACCCTTTTCTCCGACGCCGATGTCGGCACGCTGGACGAGATCGCCGAGACCATCCTGCCGCGGACCACGACGCCGGGGGCGAAGGATGCCGGCGCTGGCCTGTTCATGGTGACCTTCGTCACTGACTGCTACACGCAGAAGCAGCAGGCGGCGTTCCGCGCCGGCCTGGCCGATATCGAGAAGCGCGCCGGTGGGCGATTCGTGTCGCTCGCGCCGCAGGCCCGCACTGAGCTCCTGCGCGCGCTGGATGCAGAGGCGAAAACACACGCCGTCGACGTGACCGAAACCGGCACCACCGAAGAAGGCGAAGCAATGCCGCATTACTTCACGATGATCAAGCAGCTCGCCATCTTCGGCTTCTTCACCTCGAAGGTCGGCGCGACCGAGGTGCTGAAGTATGTCGCCGTGCCGGGCCGCTACGACGGCGACCTCGCCTACGTTCCCGGTACGCCCGCCTGGGGGACCAGCTGATGGACCGCAGCATCATGACCCGCCGGTTGCTGATGGCGGTGGGCCTGCTGGCCACGGCATCTGTTTTTGCGCAGGCCGACAGTAATCCCGCGCGCGATCCAACGAAGACCGAGGTGTGGGCCCCCGTGCCCGCGCGCGTGGCTACGCCGCCGGGCGGCGCGCCCTCGGACGCGATCGTGCTGTTCGATGGCAGGGATGTTTCCGCCTGGGAGTCGGAGCAGGGGGGGCGCGTGCCCTGGAGCGTCGCCGACGGTGCGCTGACCGTGGTTCCCGGAAGCAAGGGCATCCGCACCCGGCAGCGCTTCTGCGACATCCAGCTGCACGTCGAATGGCGCTCGCCCATCGCGACCAAGGGCTTCGACGGCCAGAACCGGGGGAACAGCGGGATCTTCCTGCAGGAGCTGTACGAGCTGCAGGTGCTCGACAGTTATAACAACGCCACCTATGCCAACGGCCAGGCGGGTTCGATCTACAAACAGGCCATGCCGCTGGTGAACGCCTCGCGTGCGCCGGGTGAGTGGCAGGCCTACGACATCCTCTGGAAGGCACCGCGCTTCTCACCCGGGGGCGGTCTCACGTCACCGGCGCGCATCACCGTGTTGCACAACGGCGTGCTGGTGCAGAACGACACTGTCGTGTCGGGGAAGACCGAGTACATCGGCGCGCCTTCGTATGCGCCGCACGCGTGCGCGCCGCTGTATCTGCAGGAACACGATTCCAAGGTCAGCTACCGCAACATCTGGGTGCGGGAGCTGTAGTGGACGCCTATTTCGCCAGGTAACTGGCGAGATTGTCGATTTCCTGTGGTGACAGCTGGGAAAATGGCGGCATCAAGCCGCCGCCCTTGCTGATCTTTTCCTTGATCTGCGCCGGCTGCAAACGCTTGGCGACATCGGTGAGTGCCGGGAACGTGGGCGGAATGCCCGCCCGATCCGCGCCGTGGCAGGCCGTGCAGTGCACGGCATAGAGTTGGGCGCCGGCAGCCGGGTCATCCTTGGACCACGCTGTGGGGGCCAGGACCATACTGGAGAGCGTCAGGGCCAGTGTCAGGATCTTGTTCACGAGGGGCTCCTTGGCGGGCTAGCGCGGGGCGCTGGCGGGCGGCGTGGCGGTGAGGTGTTGACGCAGGTAGTCCGCGCCCGTCTTGATGACCTTGGCCGGATCACGAGGGTGGTCGTGCTCGACGATGTACCACTGCACGCCCGCCGCCGCGGCGGCAGGCAGGATCGCGGTCCAGTCCAGCACGCCCTGGCCAACGGCGGCGAAGCCGCCCTCGTCGTCGGCCTGGCCCTGGGGCGCGTTGTCCTTGGCGTGTACCGCGAACACGTGGCCACGGAATTTGCCCAGCATCACCACCGGGTCATGGCCCGCACGGGCCGCCCAGGCCAGGTCCAGCTCGGTCAGCAGGTCGGGACCGGCCGCAGCGAACAGCAGCTCCAGGCCGGTTTTGCCACTGACCTCGACCAGCTCGAAGTCATGGTTGTGGTAAGCCAGGCGCATCCCCTGGGCTTTCGCCTGCACCGCCAGCCGTCCCAGTTCCTGGCCCAGTGCGGTCCAGCCTGCGGCATCGGTCGGCCGATCCGTCTCTTCCAGGTACGGCACCACCAGGGTGGTGTTTCCGATCGCGCGGTTGAAGGCCACCACGCGGTCCAAATCGCTGCGCAGATCGGCCAACTGCACGTGGGAGGAAATGACCTTGATCGAGTAGCGCTCCAGCAGCTGCTTCAACTCGGCGGCACTGACGTTCTGGGTACCGACCGTCTCCACCGCACTGACGCCTGCGTCATGCACGATCTTCAACTGCTGGTCGAGCGTACCGGCGTTGCGCAGCGTGTACATCTGCACCGCGATGGGCGGCTGCGGGCCGGTGGGGCCGCCTGCGAAGGCGGGCAGGGCAACGAGCAGCAGCAGTGCGAGGGTGGTGGTCCTGCGCGTAGCGATTTTCATCAACACATCCTCCCGGGATTCAATCGATGGTGGTCCAGGCGCGGGACCTGGCCGATGCAATCACGCGGTCGACGATCAACGCCGAACGCAAGCCGTCCGCGAAGGTGGGCAGGCCCTGTGGCCGCTCGCCGTCGATGGCCTTATAGGTGTCGGCGACGAACGCCTCGAAACACTGGCCGTAGCCCTGTGCGTGGCCGGGCGGCAACACCGACAACCGGCGCTGCTCGGCGCTGCCGGCACCGGGCCCACGCACGAAGGTTTCCTCGCGCTGGTCGGGTCGGCCGATCCACAGCCGTTCGGCGTCCTCCTGGTTGAACACCACGCTGGCCCGGGCGCCGTCGATCTCGAACCAGAGGCGATTGTGGCGTCCGGCCGAGACCTGGCTGACCGTCAATGACGCCAGCGTACCTGCGCCGGTCTTGAACATCGCCGCGGCCACGTCTTCGCTGGATACGGCCTGCATCGTGCCGCCCGCGGCCGGCGTGGTGAAACTCTGGCCGGTGAGGGCGCCCCGCTCGGCGAGCACGGTGGCGAATGCCGCACTGACGTCGACAAAGCGCTCGCCACTGACCCATTCCACCAGGTCGCACCAGTGCGAGCCGATGTCGGCGAACACGCGCGACGCGCCGCCCAGCGCCGGGTCCACACGCCAGTTGTTGCTGGCCGGGTCCAGCAGCCAGTCCTGCAGGTAGCTGCCGTGGATCAGGTGCAGTGGCCCCAGCTCGCCCTGCGCGATGCGTGCGCGTGCCTCGCGCACCACCGGGTGGTAGCGGTAGACGAACGGCACCGTGGCGACCAGACCGGTCGAGGCGGCCAACGCAGCCAGGGCCTGCGCGTCTTCCAGTGTGGTGGCCAGCGGCTTCTCGCAGATCACGTGTTTGCCCGCGTTCAGCGCCGCCTGCGCCATGGCGCGGTGCAGATGGTTGGGCGTGCAGATGTGCACCACCTGTACCTGCGGATCGGTGACCACCTCTTCGATGTCACGATAGCCGCGTGCCACATTCCATGACCGCGCCACCTCCTCTGTGCGTTGGGGGGAAGAGGCGGCGACCCCGCGGATCTCGGCGCCGGCCAGCAGCGCTGCGCGATGATGCACGGCGCCGATCATGCCGGTGCCCACAATGGCGATTCCAAGCTTGCGCATCGGGTGGGGTCCTCAGGGCGTGGTGGGTTTGGCGGCGAGCGCCGGCCGGTCTCGGAACAACAACAGGAAGGCGATCAGCACCACCATCGCCACGCCGGCCGGGAACAGCCAGATCCGCTGCCAGTCCGGGCCCGCGGACGTGGTGTAGTGCTCCACCACCGCGCCGGACAGGAACGTGCCGATCAACATGCCCACGCCGTAGGTGGCCAGCGTAATGAAGCCCTGCGCGCTGCTGCGCGCGGCGGGGCCGGCATGCGCATCGGTATAGATCTGGCCGGTGACGAAGAAGAAGTCGTAGCAGATGCCGTGCAGCACGATACCGATCACCAGCAGGGAGAAGCCGCCGCCCGCATCGCCAAAGGCGAACATGACGTAGCGCAGCACCCACGCGGCCATGCCCACCGCCAGCATGGTCTTGACCCCCAGCCGCACGAACAGGAACGGCATGGCCAGCATCAGCAGCACTTCGGAGACCTGGCCCAACGATTGCAGGCCAGCCGCGCCGCGCACGCCCAGATCGTTGAGATACGGGTTGGTGAAGTTGTAATAGAACGCCAGCGGGATGCAGATCGCGATGGACGCCAGGAAGAACACCAGGTACGAGCGCGACCTCAGCAGCCGCAGCGAATCCAGCCCCAGGATCTGCCCCAGCCCGGCGTCGCGTTGTTGCGCCAGCGGCGGCGTATGCGGGAGGGTGAACGCATACAGGCCCAGCGCCAGCGAGGCCATTGCGGCCATCTGGAACGTCAGTTCGAGCCGATGGGCCTGCTCCCAGCCCAGCCAGCCGATCAGCACGCCCGCCACGATCCAGCCCACGCTGCCGGCCACCCGCACCGGGGGAAACTGCTTTTCAGGGGAGTGCATGTGGCGCATCGCCACGCTGTTGGCCAGCGCCAGCGTCGGCATGAACAGCAGCATGTAGCCCATGACGTAGGCGAAGAAGGTGTTGAAGTCGGTTGCCGTGGACGCCAGCCACATGAGTGCCGCGCCGGCGAGGTGGAGCACCGCAAGGATGCGTTGCGCGGCGAAGTAGCGATCGGCGATCAGCCCGACCAGGAAGGGCGCCACGATGGCGCCGATGGACTGGCTCAGGAAGGCTGTCGCGACCTGGCTGGCGCTGGCCTGGAGCGGGCCCTGCACCAGGTACGTCCCCAGGGTTACGAACCACGCTCCCCAGATGAAGAACTGCAGAAACATCATCGCGCCCAAGCGCGACATGGTGTGCGTCATGGCTTGCCCTCCCAGGCAGTGATGGCTCAGATCCCCAGCATGCGGCGCAGTGATTCCAGATCGGTCCCGCTGTCGGCAAAGTCGTCGAAGGCGCGCCCGGTCACGTGGATGATGTGGTCGCGGATGAAGGCAGCCCCCTCGCGTGCGCCGTCTTCCGGGTGCTTCAGGCAGCACTCCCACTCCAGCACGGCCCATCCGGGAAAGTCGTACTGCGCGAATTTCGAGAAGATCGCCTTGAAGTCGATCTGACCGTCCCCGAGCGAGCGGAACCGGCCGGGACGATCGATCCAGTCCTGGTAGCCGCCATACACGCCACTGCGCGCGCTGGCGTGATACTCCGCGTCCTTGACGTGGAAGATGCCGATGCGATCGTGGTACCGGTCGATGAACCCCAGGTAGTCCATCTGCTGCAGCAGCAGGTGGCTGGGGTCGTACAGGATCTTCGCGCGGGGATGGTGGTCCACCACATCGAGGAAGCGCTCGAAGGTCGCGCCGTCGTGCAGGTCCTCGCCCGGGTGGATCTCGAAGCACAGGTCTACCCCGCAGGCATCGAAGGCATCCAGGATGGGGCGCCAACGGCGGCCGAGTTCGGCGAAGGCTTCTTCCACCAGCCCGGGCGGGCGTTGTGGCCAGGGATAGAGGTAAGGCCAGGCCAGCGCGCCGGAGAACGTGGCATGCGCCGTCAACCCGAGGCGCTGGCTGGCCTTGGCGGCCAGCAGCAGCTGTTCCACTGCCCAGGCCTGCCGGGCGGAAGGATCGCCCCGTTTATCGGGCGGGGCGAATCCATCGAACAGGCTGTCATAGGCAGGATGGACGGCGACCAGTTGCCCCTGCAGGTGCGTGGACAGCTCGGTGATCTGCAGACCATGGCCGCCCAGCATGCCGACGAGATCGTCACAGTAAGCCTGGCTCCGGGCCGCCTCGGCCAGATCGAACAGGTGGGGCGCGCTGGTCGGTACTTGTACGCCAGAATACCCCAGGCCTGCGGCCCACGTGGCCAGCGTGTCCAGCCGATTGAACGGAGGTGTGTCGCCGATGAACTGCGCCAGGAACAGCGCTGGACCCTTTAGCGTCTTCAACGTGATTCGCCCTCGATGCAATCGATTGCATTATCCTAGCAGCGGCATTCGAAAGACCTGTTGTGCACTGCACAGCGGAAGGAAGAGATAACGCTATGGCCACCATCTACGACATCGCAAAGCACGTCGGCGTCTCTGCCGGCACGGTGTCGCGGGCACTGTCCCGGCCGGAAAAAGTCCTGCCTGCCACGCGCAGCCGCATCGAGCAGGCTGCCGCAGCGCTGGGCTACGTGCCCAATACGGTTGCCAGGACACTCAAGACCCAGCGCAGCGGGAAAATCCTGGTCACCGTCCCGGACATTGCCAACCCGTTCTTCGCCCAGATCCTGCAGGGCGCGGAGGACGCGGCGCAGTCCGTTGGCTACGCCGTGCTGCTGGGGGATACCCAGCATCAACCCGAACGCGAGGAGCGTTACGCGCAGATGCTCCGCCGCAACGAGGCCGACGGTCTGATCGTGCTCGGGCATCGACTTCCGCCGACGGCGCGCGCGATCGTCCAGCAACGGGGCGCCGCTGCGCCGGTGGTCAATGGATGCGAGTTCGACCCCGCGCTGGGGATCCCCAGTGTGCACATCGATAACGCGGCCGCCGCGCGCGCTGTGATGGAACACCTGTACGGCCTGGGGCACGAACGGATCGCAGTGGTGGGCGGGCCGCCCGATAATCCCCTCCACCGGCAACGGCTCGAAGGGGTCCGGGACGCCAGCAGGGCGCGCGGCCGCCTGCGCCACCTGAGCGTGGTGCCGGGCGACTTTTCCGTGGAATCCGGCCATGCGGCGGGGATGGCTTTGTTGGCGCGCCCCTCCGCGCCGACCGCGATGTTCTGTTTCAGCGACCAGATGGCGCTGGGCGTCCTGGCGGCCTGCCGGGATCTGGGCATCGGTGTGCCTGATGAGCTGTCCGTCGTCGGCTTCGACGACCTGGCATCGTCGCGGTATCTCACGCCGCCGCTGACGACCATCCGGCAACCGATGCGGGAGATCGGCACGCGCGCGGTCAACCTGCTGCTCGCCATCATCGAGCGTGTCGATGTGCCGCTTCAGCAGACGCTGGATTTCAGTCTGATGCTGCGGGGCTCGACGGCAGCGCCTGCGCCGCATCCACTACCATGGGCCACCCGTCAGGATGCGCCCGCATGTCCATAGTGATCCCCACGTTGCCCAAGCCGCCCACCGCCCGCATCGCGGCCTGGTTGCTGATGCTGCTGGGCATGTGGCTTAGCCTGAAGCTGGGCCTGGTGGTGACCCTGCTGTCGGGCCTGCTGGTGTTCCACCTGACCCACCTGCTGGCCTCCACCGTCGAGGGCAAGCTGCCGCCGGGGCGCGCACGCGCCTACTCGGTGATCGTGCTCTCGGCGCTGATCATCGGCGTGCTGACCCTGGCCGCGATCGGGATCGCCTCGTTCTTCCGCAATGAAACCGGCGGGCCGGACGTCCTGCTGATGCGCCTGATGGACATCCTCAACAGCTCCCGCCACCAGGTGCCCGATCTGTTGCAGCCGTATATCCCGGAAGATCTGCAGGCACTGCGCTCGGCGGTGAACGACTGGGCGGCCACCCATCGCCAGCAGCTGGGCATCGCCGGCACATCCGTGGTGCAGATCGGCGTGCGGGTGCTGATCGGCATGGTGCTGGGCGCGATGATCGCGCTGTACGACGAACTGCCGCTGCCCAAGATGGGGCCGCTGGCACAGGAACTGATCGGCCGCACCACGCGCCTGGCCAACGCGTTCCGGCAGGTGGTGTTCGCGCAGGTGAAGATCTCCCTGCTCAATACGCTGTTCACCGGTATTTTCCTGCTCGGCGTGCTGCCGTTGTTCGGCGTGCATTTGCCGCTGGCCAAGACCCTGGTGCTGATCACGTTCCTCGCCGGCCTGCTGCCGGTGGTGGGCAACATCATTTCCAACACCGTGATCACCATCGTGGCATTGTCGGTGTCGTTCTATGTGGCGATGGTCGCGCTGGTGTACCTGGTGGTCATCCACAAGTTGGAGTATTTCCTCAATGCGCGCATCGTCGGTGGCGAGATCCAGGCGCGCGCCTGGGAGCTGCTGCTGGCGATGCTGGTGATGGAAGCGGCGTTCGGCCTGCCGGGGCTGGTGGCCGCGCCGGTGTTCTATGCCTACATCAAGCGCGAACTGCTGGATCAGCGCTGGATCTGAGCCGCTGCCGGCGGGGGCAACCCGTGGCATCCAGGCGGCGCCGAGGCGATCCCCGGTTGAATCGCAGTGAGGCGGGGTCTATAACGCGCACAGGGTTACCGCCTGGAGCCGCCGCCATGCCCCGACGCAGTACTGGACCCGCCGGCGCATCCGGCCGCAACGGAACGCCCGCGGCAACGCCGCGGTGGCTTGCCGGTGGCAACCCGCAGATCGCCAAGGGAGAGGGCGATGCGCCGGTGCAGGCCTACATCGCCGCGATGCCGGACTGGAAACAGGCGGTGGGGCGGCAGCTGGATCGCCTGATCACACGCACCGTTCCGGGCGTGCGCAAGGCGGTCAAATGGAACTCCCCCCTGTATGGCATCGAGGGGCAGGGCTGGTTCCTGAGCCTGCACTGCTTCACCGCCTACATCAAAGTGGCGTTCTTCCAGGGCGCTTCGCTGGCACCGCCGCCGCCGGTCGGGTCGACCACCCCGACGACGCGTTACCTGCACATCCACGCGGGGGAGACGCTCGACGAAGCGCAGCTGGCCGCGTGGATACGGCAGGCCAGCCAGCTTCCGGGCGAACGCATGTAGCCGCAGCGCCGCCCCCGCTCAGTACGGGTGGGCCTTGCCGCAGGCCAGGACGTGGTTGTAATCGCTGGAGATGCACTGGTAGAACGCGCGCTTGTTGCCGGTGGCGGCAGTGCAGTCGGCCACGGTCAGGCCGGTCAGCAGCGTGCGCATGGGGGTGGCCATGGCGGTGAACGTTTCGGCCGGCAGATACCCGCCGGCGACGTTCTTCGCGCCGACCTCCAGCATCGTCTGCACGCCATACCGGGCGTTCTCCACCGCTTTGGGGCAGTCCAGCGCGGTGTCCTCGTCCTGCACGGTCGCCAGGTGGCGGGCGATGTCCTCCGCATCCCGCTTCACCTCGGGCGGCAACGCCTGGATGCCGGCCGGCGGGGGCTGGGCGGCATCGGGGTCGGCGGCGGTGGCGCGCGACGCCAGCGGGAGCGCCAGCACGAGGGCCAGCGCGGCGGCCGTCCACGGGCAGATCAGGGCAGAGGTGTTGGACGGCACGGGCGTGTTCCTTGGAAGGCGGCGAGGGGTGGGCGTGCGTGGCGGTCACGGGCGGACCGCGCGGTGCCGCGGGCCAGCAGCCTGGCTGCCCGGGGGACCCAGCGGATCAGGCCATCGCATCCAGCTGGCTGCCGCTGGACGTGCCCTGTTCCTGTTCCAGTGCCTTCTGTATCGATTGATAGACCTGGGCCAGGCTGCCCTGCAGGGTCGCGATGCTCTGCTGCAAGGCCCGCGCCTGGGTCCGCCGCTGTTCTTCGCTGAGGCTGCTGTCGGCCATCATCTGGCGCAGCTGCTCCTGCTGGGCCTCGATCATCTTCTTGATCGCCTCGGCCTGTTTCTTGAGCAGGGCGATGGTCGGCGAGGTCGCGGCCGCATCGTCGGCCGGGGCGCTCCCGCCGGTCTGGCTGCGCTGCGTGAGCTGCGACCAGGCAGAGGCACTGGGCGTGGCAGGGGCGGGTGCGGCGGCGTTGGCGCGCAGGACATTGGCAATGATCATGCAGAAACTATCGGCCGCCGTGCACGGGACTTGATAAAGCGCATGATGGGCACGGCGGCGGGGTTGCCTTCACGCGGAAAAGACAGCCGCGCCGATTGAATGTCGGCTAACCTGAATGCGTCAGAAAACTGCTGCAGGCCCAGCCGGGCGGACTGGCTTGGGCGTATGGCTGCAATGCCTGCATTCCATTAAGCTCGCTCATCTTTGGGCCCTTCCGCGCGTCGCCTGGAGGGGTACGTTCCACCCTCTATCGCAGGAATCTTTCATGGCGGCTCTGCAACAGCGCACCATCGACCTCATCCGTGGCCACCAGGCGCCGTTGCTGGCGCAGTGGACCGATCTGCTGGCCGTTGCCGGCCAGGCGCAGGACAACCGCATCTCCGCGCGTGAGCTGGAGACCCAGGTGCGCGACTTCTGGCGCCTGTTCCTGGACGCGCTGTCGGCCGCCAATGCCGGCAGCCTGGCCGGCGGCGAATGGCAGGAGATCCGCCGCTTCCTGGAAGATCTCTCGCGCGATCGCGTGCTCAAGGGCTTCAATTCGCAGGAAACGGCGACCTTCATCTTCTCGCTCAAGCGCCCGCTGTTCGAACTGCTGCAGCAGGGCTATGCCGACGATCCGGCCCAGCTGGGCGACCAGCTGTGGGCGATTTCCGAGCTGCTGGACCTGCTCGGCCTGCACACCGTCAATGTGTTCCAGAAAACCCGCGAAGATGTGATCCAGCGCCAGCAGGAAGAAATGCTGGAGCTGTCCACCCCGGTGGTGAAGCTGTGGGATGGCGTGCTGGCGCTGCCGATGATCGGTACGCTGGATTCCCAGCGCACCCAGGTGGTGATGGAATCGCTGCTGCAGCGGATCGTCGATACCGGGTCGGAAATCGCGATCATCGACATCACCGGCGTGCCCACCGTGGATACGCTGGTCGCCCAGCACCTGCTCAAGACCGTCACCGCGATCCGCCTGATGGGCGCCGATGCGATCATCAGCGGCGTCCGCCCGCAGATCGCTCAGACCATCGTCCACCTCGGGCTGGACCTGCAGGGGATCGTGACCAAGGCCAATCTGGCCGATGCGTTGGCGCTGGCGCTCAAGCGCACGGGGCTGACGGTGACCCAGGCCGCGCGCTGAAATGGAGCGTATCCCGATCCTGCAGATGGGCGATCTGCTCCTGGTGACCATCCAGGTCGATATGCATGACCAGCTCGCGCTGACCCTGCAGGACGATCTGAGCGAGAAGATCCGGCGCACCTCCGCACGCGGGGTGCTGATCGATATTTCCGCGCTGGATATCGTCGATTCCTTCATCGGCCGCATGATTTCCACGATCTCCGCCCTGGCGCGGATCATGGATGCGACCACGGTGGTGGTCGGCATGCAGCCGGCCGTGGCGATCACCCTGGTCGAACTGGGCCTGACCCTCAGCGGCGTACGCACCGCGCTCAATGTCGAGCGTGGCATGCGGCTGCTGCAGCACCGTACCGACGAATACGCCTCATGACCGCGCCCCGTGGCTCCCTGCCGATCCGCGTCGAACAGGATGTGGTGCTGGCCCGTCAGGCCGCGCGCCAGGTCTCGGTGGCGTGCAAGCTGCGCCTGATCGACCAGACCAAGCTGGTCACCGCCGCCAGCGAGCTGGCCCGCAACGCCGTGATCTACGGCGGCGGCGGCAGCATGGACTGGGAAGTGCTGGAAAGCGGCCTGCGCAAGGGCGTGCGCCTGGTGTTCTCGGACAACGGCCCGGGCATCCCGGATGTCGCGCAGGCACTGACCGATGGCTGGTCGTCCGGGTCCGGGATGGGCCTGGGCCTGTCCGGTTCGCGGCGGTTGGTGGATGAATTCGAACTGGAGAGTGCGCCCGGGCAGGGCACGCGCATCACGATCACCAAATGGAGCTGAACTTTGCCGGCCAGGTCACCCGGCTTGTGGTGCTTGAAGACCGTTCACAGGTGGGCCAGGCCCGGCGCGACGCGCTGGCGCTGGCCGATCAGATCGGGTTCGATGAAACCGATGCGGCACGCGTGGCGCTGGTCGCCACGGAACTGGCCACCAACGTGCTCAAGCACGGCCGGGGCGGCCGCATGTACCTCTCGGTGGTCTGCGGCCGGGGCGGTAACGGGGTCGAGCTGTGCACGGTCGATACCGGCCCCGGCTTCGCGCTGGCGCAGTGCCTGCCCGACGGCTATTCCACCGGCGGCACGCAGGGGCAGGGGCTGGGCGCGATCCGCCGCCAGTCCACCGTGCTCGATGCGTGGTCCGATGCCAAGGGCGCGGTGGTGGTGGCCCGCGTGCATGCCGGCCATGCGACGCGCGATGTCGATGTGCCCTATGGCGCGCTGCGCATCCCGATGCGGCATGAGCAGGCCTGCGGCGATGCCTGGCTGCTGCGCGCCGAGGGCCAGCGGCTGGCGGTGACGGTGATCGACGGGCTCGGCCATGGCCTGCCGGCCGCGGATGCGGCGCAGGCGGGGGTGGCCGCCGCCGGCAAGGCCGGCCTGGTGACCGCGCCGGAACTGATCGGGGTGCTGCACGCGGGAATGTCCGGTACGCGTGGTGGCGCCGCAGCGGTGGCCTGCGTGGACCTGGACACGGACAGCGTGCAGTTCGCCGGGATCGGCAACATCGCCGCTTCGTTGTGCGAACCGACCGCCTCGCGCGGGCTGGCCTCGCACCCGGGGATCGTCGGCGTGCAGTTCCGCAAGACGCAACCCTTCAATTTTCACGCGGCCGCAGGCACGCTGCTGATCATGCACAGTGATGGACTGCAGGCGCGCTGGAGCCTGCGCGACTATCCCGGCCTGTTCCACCGCCACCCGGCGGTGATCGTGGCCGTACTGCAGCGAGATTTCGACCGCGGCCGCGACGACGCCGGCATTGTGGCCCTGCGCCTGGGAGACCTGCATTGAGCACCACCGACGCCACCGTCCAGGAACTGCAGCAGCTGCGTGCCGAAGCGGCCGCGCTGCGCGCCGAACTGGATGAGACCAACCAGGGCGTGCTGGCCCTGTATGCCGAACTGGACGAGCAGGCCGAACAGCTGCGCGAGGTCTCCGAGCTCAAGAGCCGGTTCCTGTCCTACATGAGCCATGAGTTCCGCACGCCGCTGGGCTCGATCCTGAGCATGACGCGCCTGCTCGAAGACGGCATGGACGGTCCGTTGACCGACGAGCAGCGCCGCCAGGTGCGCTTCATCAGCGCCTCCACCAGCGAACTGCGCGAGATGGTCGACGACCTGCTGGACCTGGCCAAGATCGAAGCCGGCCGGATCACGATCTCGCCGGCCTGGTTCGACCTGATGGATCTGTTCTCGGCCCTGCGCGGGATGTTCCGCCCGCTGCTGGAAGGCAACCAGATCGACCTGCTGTTCGAGGATCCGCCGGTGCTGCCGTTGCTGTACACCGATGACAAGAAGCTCGCGCAGATCCTGCGCAACTTCATTTCCAACGCGCTCAAGTTCACCCCCAGCGGCCAGGTGATCGTGTCGGCGGTGATGCATGGCGAACAGCACGTGCGTTTCAGCGTGCGCGATACCGGCATCGGCATTCCGCAGGAGCTGCTGTCCACCCTGTTCGAGGATTTCGTGCAGGTCGATACGCCGCTGCAGAAGCGCCTGCGCGGCACCGGGCTGGGGCTGTCGCTGTGCAAGCGCTTCGCCGAACTGCTGGGCGGCACGGTGGGCGTGACCAGCGTGCTGGGCGAGGGCTCGGAGTTCCATGTCACCCTGCCGCTGAAGCTTGCCACGGAGGCCGACCATGCCCATCCCTGATCGCATCCTGGTGGTGGATGACAACACCGTCACCCGCTATTCGGTGCGCCGTGTGCTGGAGCACCACGGGTTCAGCGTGGAAGAGGCCGGCACGGGTGGGGAAGGCCTGGCGCGGCTGGCCAAGGAGGACTTCGGCGCGGTAGTGCTGGATGTGAACCTGCCGGACATGAGCGGGTTCGACGTGGTGCGCGAGCTGCGCGCCGAAGCGCGCATGCAGCTGTTGCCGGTCGTGCACGTCTCGGCGGCCTCGATCGCCACCGGCGATCTGATCACCGGCCTGAACGCCGGCGCCGATGCATACCTGATCCATCCGGTGGACCCGGACGTGCTGCTGGCCACCCTGCGCAGCCTGCTGCGCGCGCGCCGCGCCGAAGATGCGCTGCGCGATGCCGAGGCGCGGTTCCGCGAGATATTCCGCCACATCAACGCACCGATCGCCGTGTTGGATGCCTCCCTGCATGCGCATGAAGCCAACGATGCGTTCACCCGGCTGCTGGGCCATGGCGACGCCCCCGGCCATCTGGAAACGCTGCTGGGCGGGCAGCACGCACCGCTGGCCGCGCTGAAGACCGCACTGGCCGAAGGCGAGCGCTGGCAGGGCACCTTCTCGCTGCGGGTGGGCGCGGCGACCCGGATCACCGAATGGCGGGTCACTCCCTATCGTGCGGCCGGGCTGGGCCTGGTGCTGATCGAAGACATCACCGAACACCATGTGCGCGAGATCGAGCAGCGCCAGGAACTGGAAAGCGCCACCTCCGAACTGGCCTACCAGATCGCCGAGCGCGAGCGCACCGAAATCGAGCTGATGCAGGCGCAGAAGATGGATTCGCTGGGGCAGCTGACCGGCGGCATCGCGCATGACTTCAACAACCTGCTGACCACGATCATCTCCGGCCTGGACATGATCGAGATCGCGGTGTCCAGCGGCAAGTGGGACAAGGCGTCGCGCTATGTGGAGATCGCCACCGGTTCGGCGCACCGGGCCGCGGCGCTGACCCAGCGCATGCTGGCCTTCGCGCGCAAGCAGCCGCTGGATCCGCAGACCTTCGATGTGGTCACCCGGATCCGCTCGCTGGAAGACATGCTGCGGCGCTCGATCGGCGAGAACATCGAACTGGAGCTGGAACTGGGCGTGGACCCGCTGGTAGCGGTGGCCGATCCCAACCAGTTCGAGAACGTGGTGCTCAACCTGGTGATCAACGCGCGCGATGCGCTGGCCGGCAACGGCCTGATCCGCATCCGTGCCGGGCGCACCGAGATCGAGCGCGACCACGAACTGGCACCGGGCCATTACATCAGCATCAAGGTGGTCGACAACGGCACCGGGATCGCGCCCGAGCTGCTGACCAAAGTATTCGAGCCGTTTTTCACCACCAAGCCGCAGGGCGAGGGCACCGGGCTGGGGCTGTCGATGACCTACGGGTTCGCGCGGCAGTCCGGTGGCAGTGCGCGCATCGCCAGCGAAGCCGGCGAAGGCACCGAGATCGAGCTGCTGCTGCCGGAAGGGCAGGGCATCGCCGCTGCGCTGGAAGCGCCGTCCGGCGTGGTGCCGCGCGGCCGCGCCGAACGCATCCTGCTGGTGGATGACACCGATTCGGTGCGGATGATGGTGCGCGAGATGCTGGTCGAGGCCGGCTACGAAGTGGTCGAGGCGATCGATGCGACCCAGGCGCTGCTGGAGCTGCATTCCAGCCGCGAGATCGCCCTGCTGCTGTCCGACGTGGGCCTGCCCGGCATGAATGGGCGCGAGTTGGCCGATGCGGCCCGCACGCTGCGGCCGGCATTGCCGGTGCTGTTCGTGACCGGCTACACCGAGAGTGCGGTGGTCCGCCACGAGTTCCTCGGGGAAGGCATGGCGCTGCTGCCCAAGCCGTTCAGCGTGAACGACCTGCTGCGCGGTGTGCGCCAGATGCTGCCCTGAGGCGGCGCACGGCGTTCGCGCACTGGAAAGCGGTGGCCGCTATCGGCCACCATGTGGGGCTGGGCGGTCGCGTGGCGATCGCCTTCCTCCCCCGGCTTTACAGGAACGGCGTGTGCTGAGTGTCATTGGTTTCGTGCTTGCGGTGTATCTGGCCTGGCGTCTGGTCTGGCCCTTGCGTCTTCCCCGGGCCGCGCGCGCGCTGCTCTCGCTGCTGGTGGTGGCGCTGGCACTGCACCATCGGATCGTGGCGAGCTTCGCCGGCACCATGGCCTCGCCGGAAATCCCGAAAGCGGTGATCGCGGTGCTGGCCACCGGGTTCACCACGCTGCTGCTGAGTGCGGTGTTCGTGCTGCTGCTGGATGCCGCGCTGCTGGGTGCGCGCCTGCTGCGCCGCCCGCGTGCGCTGTCCGTGCTGCGCGAGCGCTGGCTGCGCCCGGGCGCCGCCGCAGCCGCCCTGCTGCTGTCCGCCTATGGCATCTGGCAGGGCATGGCCGTACCGCAGACGCGCCAGCTCGACGTCGCCATCGAGGGCCTGCCGGCCTCGTTCGAGGGCTACCGCGTGCTGCAGCTGACCGACATTCACGCCAGCCGCCTGCTGACCGGCCGCTGGGTCGAGCAGGTGGTGGCCCGGAGCAATGCCCTGCGTCCCGACCTGGTGGTGATCACCGGCGATCTGATCGACGGCAGCGTGGCCGCGCGGGCCGATGACTTCGCACCGCTGGGGAAGCTGCACGCACCGGACGGCGTGATCGCGATCACCGGCAACCACGAGTACTACGCGCAGTACGCCGAATGGATGCAGGCCTTCCGTGGCCTGGGCATGCAGGTGCTGGAAAACACCCACACCCGGGTGAGCCGGGGCGGCGCGACCCTGACCATCGCCGGCGTGACCGATCCGGTCGCCGCGCGCTATGGCCTGCCGATGCCCGACCTGTCGGCGGCATTGGCCGGTGCGGATCCGGGTGCACCGGTGATCCTGCTCGACCATCGGCCCGGTGCCGCCCGGGCCAACGCGGCGCAGGGCGTCACGCTGCAGCTGTCCGGGCACACCCATGGCGGCCATATCGTGGGCATGGACCAGCTGGTCAAGCGGGCCAACGGTGGCTTCGTTTCCGGGCGCTACGCGGTTGACGGCATGACCCTGTATGTCAGCAACGGCGCCGGCCTGTGGCCCGGGTTCGCCGCCCGCATCGGCGTGCCTTCGGAAATCACCCTGATCACCCTGCGCGCCGCCCCACCACGCTGACCGCCCTGTAGCATCTGGCGCGGCGCTGCAACGCGCCCGTCATGCCACCGCCATACGGCGTCCCTATCCTTCGCCGCACGTGAAGGCAGGGGCGATGCAGTGGCCGAGCAGGCAAGGGGACGCCTGGCCCGCATGTTCGTGGAGCAGGCGCCGTTGCTGCGCGGTTTCTTCGTGCGGCGCGGGGCAAGACAGGACGCGGAAGATCTGGTGCAGGAAACCTACCTGCGGCTGCTGCGTGCGCACGAGGGACAGGGCGAGGGGATCGCCAACCCGGAAGCGTATCTGTTCACCGTCGCGCTGAACCTGGCGCGCGAGCAGGCCGTGCGTCGGCGCCCGCCGCTGTTGCCGATCGAAGACCTGGAGCACTTCAGCAGCCACTTGGCCGCGGAGGAAACCGTGGAAGACACCGCCGCGCTCGCGCAGCGCCGCCAGCGCCTGCAGGCGTTGTTGCAGACCCTGCCCGAGCGCACCCGCGCGGTGCTGGTCATGCAGTACCGCGACGGGCTGAGCTACAAACAGATCGCCGAGCGGCTCGGGGTCTCCTCGCACATGGTCAAGAAGCACGTCGTGCGTGGGCTGGCAGTGTGCCGGCAGTCGATCGGCGGGAGTGCGGAGGCATGGTGAGTGCGCTTCCGCCCTCGCGCACGGCGATCACGCGTGGCGCGGCCGAGTGGCATGCACGCCAGCGCGAGCAGCCTCTGGACGCGGCGGCGGAGCGGGCCTTCATGGCATGGCTGGTCACCTCGCCTGAGCACCTGCGCGAGTACCTGGCGGTCTCGCGCGTGGCCGGTGAACTCGGTGATGCGCTGCGCGGCATGCCGATCGATCTGGATGCCCTGCTCGCGGCGGATCCCGCACCGGCCGATACCAGCAACGTAGTCGCGTTGCCGCTGCGCCGCGCATCGCCGCCGGCCGCAGCGCCGCGCGTGCGCCGCCATCGCGCGCCTCTGCCGCGGATCGCGGCCGCCGCGGCGGTCCTGGTCGGCATCGGCATCGCCACCCATCTGGCGTGGCCGCAGCAGCTGTACTACACCGCTGCACATGGCGCGCCGCGCAGCATCACCCTGCCGGACCAGAGCATCGTGCATCTGAACGCGGAGAGCGATGTCGCCGTCCGCTTCAGCGTGTTCCAGCGGCGCATCGAACTGCTGCGCGGGCAGGCCAGTTTCGTGGTCGCCCCGGAGCGGCGCCGCTTCACGGTGCATGCCGCCGGGCTGGAAGTGCAGGACATCGGGACCACCTTCGATGTCGCGCTGCTGCGCGAGCAGGCGCGGATCGGGGTTGCCGAGGGCAGCGTGCGGGTGCTCGGCGATGCCGGCCAGGGCCGGCTGCTGGCCGAGTTGGCTGCTGGACAGAGTGCGCGCATCGACTACCGCGATCACGCGGTACGCATCGGCCGGGAAAGCGCGGACACCATGACCGCGTGGTGGCACCGCCGCGTGGTGTTCCAGGATGCGCCATTGCGCGAGGTGGCCGATCAGTTCAACCGGCTCAATGCGCTGCGGCTGCAGATCGACGACGATGCCGCCGGCGCGCTGCGCCTGACCGGCAACCTGCGTGGCGACGATATCCATTCATTGCGCGTGTTCCTGGATCAGCAACCTGCCTTGGCGACCACGCGCGAGGCGAACCGGATCCGCGTGCGCAGCCGGCCCATGCCGGCGGCCGACACCGCGCCGCAGTAGCTGTTTCTTCTCTGGGGTGCGCTGCATGGCACGCGGTGGCGCGTGGGTCGCGGCGTGGCCGCACCGCGGAAGGCGGCGTGCAGTGTCAAAAAAAATTCATCAAAAAACGGTGCCCGATCTTCGCGCTGGACCGTCGTAGTCCTGGTAACCGCGAACGAACCCGTGTCGCGACGCCCGCACAACCACCCCACTGGAATCCACGATGCGCCGCACTCTTTTCCTTTCCATCGCCCTTGCCCTGCAGACTGTTGCCGTGCCTGCCCTCGCACAGGAAACACGCATCACCCGCGAGGCCATTCCGTCCCAGTCGCTGGACAGCGCATTGAACGCCCTGTCACGCCAGACCGGCCTGCAGTTCGTGTACAGCGTGCAGACCATCGGTAACCCGCAGACGCGTGCGATCAGCGCCGGGCTGTCGCCGGATGCGGTGCTGGCCCAGCTGCTGGCCGGCACCGGCCTGCGCCACCGCTATCTCAACGCGGGCACGATCACCATCGAAGCCGACACCGCGACCGGCACTGCGCCGTCCGCGGCCGCCGGCGCTGCCGCGGGCGCCAGCCTGGCCGGCGCGGGCGTGGCAGGCGAGGCCGTGGAAGACCCGATGCACCAGCTCGAGCGCATCGATGTGGTCGGCAGCTACAGCCGCAGCCTGGAAAAGGCGGTGGACATCAAGCGTGCGACGGTGGGGTTCTCCGATTCGATCGTGGCCACCGATGTGGCCGACTTTCCCGAACAGAACCTGGCCGAAGCGCTGCAGCGCATGCCGGGCGTGACGATCGAGCGCGACAAGGGCCTGGGCAGCAGGGTCAACGTGCGCGGCCTGCCCTCCGAGTACACGCATGTGTCGATCAACAACCTGGCCACGGCCTCGGGCAGTGGCGGCCGCGATATCGAGTTCGACATCTTCGCCTCGGAGATCATCCAGCAGGTCACGGTGCTGAAATCGCCGACGGCCGCCGATGAAGAGGGCGGCATCGCCGGCTCCGTGCAGATCTCCACCGCGCGCCCGTTCGATTACAGCGGCCGCAAGCTGGTGGCATCGGTGGAGGGCGCGCACAACTCGATCTCCGAAGAGGTCGACCCGAAGTTCTCCTTCCTGGCCAGCGATACCTGGGGCGACTGGGGTGGCCTGGTGTCCTTCGCCACGGCCAAGCGCAGCAACCGTACCGATGCGACCTCCGGCATCAACTTCCGCCCGATGTCGCGGTTCCTGGGCGCCTCCGGCACCCGCGGCGCGCAGGCCGAGGCGGTGCTGGAACGCGACACCGATGTGGTCATCAACAACCGCGCCAATACCGCTGAAAGCAACCTGATCGTCTTCCAGGACAAGGTCGGCGACCGCGTATTCGTCAACGAGCAGGACAAGTGGGGCGCGACCGCCTCGCTGCAGTACAAGCCCAGCAACGCACTCAGCGTGACCTTCGATGCGATGCTCGGCGGCTACGACACCACCGAGGACGAGTACGATGCGGCGGCCTATTCGGCCTCCAGCCGCAGCACGCTGGAGACGATCCACGACTACGACGCCCAGACCCTGTCCGAGTACGGCATCGTGGTGCTGCGCGATGTGTCCTACACCGCCACCCAGCATGAAATGCTGAGCAAGGAACGCATCAACAAGACCGACTACAGCCAGTACAGCGTCGCGCTGGACTGGAAGGGCGACAGCTGGAGCGTGGATGCGATGGTGGGCTACTCCGGCGCCGACAAGACCCTGGATTACAGCAACCTCAAGCACGTGGCGTATGCCCCCTCGCGGACCCGATGGACCGGCAAGAGCGGTGAAACGATCCCGAGTGCCAACCCGGCCAGCATCGACATGTACAACGCGCCGGACAAGTACCTGTTCGAGGCCTACGAAACCACCTACGAGAAAGTGAGCGACGACAAGTACGCCGCGCAGCTGGACTTCACCAAGGCCTTCGATCTGGCCGCGTTCCCGGCACTGCGCAGTGTGCAGTTCGGTGCCCGCTACACCGATAAATCCAAGCAGCGCCAATACGGCGAAGCCAAAATCTACGGCCCCACCGCCGGCGATACCTCGTGGGTAAATACCCGCACGCTGGCCGACAGCCCGCTGCAGTCGATCGGCGAGATCGTCCCGGGCGGTGGCTACAGCATCAAGGACCTGGACTGGATGCAGGTCTCCAATGCGTATGCGCGCGGTGCATTCCGCTATCCGGGTTTCACCACCCCCTTCGATGATGGCCAGTACTACCAGGTGGACGAGGACGTCGCCAGCGTCTATGCCATGGCTGATTTCGGCTTCGATATCGGGCGCGTGCCGGTGTCGATCAACACCGGCGTGCGCTACGTGGATACCTCGGTGACGTCCTCCGGCTTCCACCCGATCCAGAACGCCGATGGCAGCACCGGCTACACCGAGGACCCGGTGTCGCAGAAGGGCAGCTATGACGATCTGCTGCCGAGCCTGAACTTCACCGCCGAACTGGCCGAGGGCCTGCTGCTGCGCGGTGCGGCGTCCAAGACGCTGATCCGCCCGGCGCTGACCGACGTGGCCTACAAGCGTACCGCCAGCTGGAGCTCGTTCCGCTTCACCGATGGCAACCCGAACCTGCAGCCGACCTATGCCAAGCAGTGGGAGCTGGGCCTGGAAAAGTACCTGGAGAACGGCGGCCTGCTGGCGGCCTCGTACTTCCACAAGAAGATCGATGGCGTGGTGATCAACGCACTGACCGGGGTGGTCGAGGACGTGGCGGTGTACAACGCCAACGGCTCGCTCAACGGCGTCTATGATTTCGACGTCTACCAGCCGGTCAATGCCGATGGCACCTACGCCGTCGACGGCATCGAGCTGAACGCCCAGCTGCCGCTGAGCATGCTGCACACCGCGCTGGAGGGCTTCGGCGTGAACGCCAACTACACCGTGCTGGACAGCTCGCTGGCCGGTGAATCCGACCTGGGCGTGAAGACGCCGATGCCGGGCCTGTCCGAGAAGTCGTACAACGTGACCTTCTACTACGAGAACGCGCGCTTCGATGCGCGGGTGTCGTACAACCACAAGGGCGAGTACGTGGAATCGATCGGCTACAACATGTACCCGATCTGGCGCGATGCCTATGGCCAGTTCGATGTCTCCATCGGCTACCGCCTGACCGACAACATCAAGCTCAGCCTGAAGGGCATCAACCTGACCAACGAGGCCACCACCGGCTACACGATGGATCCGTCCTTCCCGACCATGTATGAGCGCTCGGGCCGCCGCGTCAGCCTGGGCCTGCGCGCGGACTTCTGATCCCGCGCGGTGCCGTTCCCCCGGTGCGGCGGGCCATGCGCCGCCGCACCGACATCCGCGTGCGGCCCGTTGCCCACGCGCAGGCGTTGAAAGGAGATTCCATGCGTACTGTGTTGTTGCTGCCCCTGGCAGCGTTTCTGGCCCTGCCTGTGATCGCGTCGGCTGCCAGCGCCGATGAGGGTCGCCGCTGGCAGGCCGGCGATCACCATGTCCACAGCGAGTGGAGTGTGGACTGGGATCGCAGCACCTCCCCGCCGACCCCGATCCGGGGCGGTGATTCGTCCTACTCCCGCACCCACAACGCACGCCAGACGCAGGCCAACGGCCTGACCTGGATGGTGCATACAGATCACGGCGGGCCCGGGCATTCGGTGGTCAACCGCGACCAGGCGTGGCCGGCGCTGGTGCAGGCCCGCCGCGACGTGCCGGGCGTGATCCAGTTCAACGGCATGGAGTTCGATGTGCCAGCCGGCGAGCACGCCTCGGTGATCGTGGCCCCCGGCCCGCACGAGCGCGACGAAGGCGTGGCGATCGAACGCGATTTCGGCCGCAGCGAGCCCGTGCAGGGCAGCCGGGACGACGCGGCCACGATGCTGGCGGCGCTGGCCTACATGCGCGCGTTGCCGGCGCCGCCGCTGGTGTTCATCAACCATCCCTCGCGCACGGCGACCGCTGTGGGCCAATGGGGCGAGGTGGAGCCGGACGAACTGCGCGCCTGGCGCGATCACGCCCCGCAGGTGCTGGTCGGCATGGAAGGCGCGCCCGGGCACCAGGCCGCCGGCGAACACCGCGGCCTGTACCGCAACGCCGCCGCGCCGACCTTCGGCGGCTTCGACCAGATGACCGCGCAGATCGGCGGGGTATGGGACCGCCTGCTGGCCTCGGGGCGGCGCTTCTGGATCACCGCGACCTCCGATTCGCACGTGAACCTGCGCGACGGCGGCCGCGATTTCGATCCGGGCCAGTACAGCAAGACCCATGTGTGGGCCCGGCCGGACGCGGCCGACATCCTGCAGGGGCTGCGCGAGGGCCGCATGTTCGCGGTCACCGGCGATCTGATCGATGCGCTGGAACTGACCGTCGGCCCCGCCGAAGGCGATGGGCCACGCGCCACCCTCGGCGGCACGGTGCAGCTGCCGGCCACGGCCATGCTGCGCGTGCAGCTACGCGTGCGCCAGCCGGCGGCGGCCAACGGGGCGGGGCAGCACCCGGTGCTGGACCATGTAGAGCTGATCGTCGGCAGCGCGGATGCGGGCGGTGCGCCGCAGATGCAGACCCGCCGTTTCGATGCCGGGCAGTGGCAGCGCGACGGGGCATGGCGCACGGTGAGCTGGGAGCTGCCGGTGCCGGCCGGCGGCGGTTTCGTGCGCGCGCGGGGCAGCAGCACGGCGGAGGTCACGCCCTTGGCCGATGTGCCCGGCGAAGACCCGTGGCAGGACCTGTGGTTCTACTCCAATCCGGTGTTCGTGGAGGTCGGCGGCCGCTGAACGGGGCGCCGCCAGCGCCGGCGTGAACGCCACGGCAGGGGCCGTGCACGCCTCGGTCACTGCGCCCCGCCGAGGCTGTCAGCCTACATCCCGCCTGGAGCTGCCATGACCACCCTGACCCTGCCCGAACTCGCCAAGAAGATGGCCGACATCGATTTCGCGATGCTGGAAACGCATGCCGGCAACGGCGAGATTGCCGGCCGCCCGATGAGCAACAACGGCGATGTCGAGTACGACGGCGACAGCTGGTTCTTCACCCTGGACAGCACCGACATGGTCGGTGAGATCGAGCGCGAGCCGAAGGTGGCGCTGTCGTTCACCGGCAGCAAATCGCTGCTCGGCAAGCCGCCGCTGTTCGTGGCGGTGCAGGGGCGTGGCGAGCTGATCCGCGACAAGGCGGCCTTCGAACAGCACTGGGTGAAGGATCTGGAGCGCTGGTTCGAGCAGGGCGTGGATACGCCCGGGCTGGTGCTGATCAAGGTCAGCGCAACGCGCATCCACTACTGGTCCGGTGAGGACGAAGGCGAGATCACGCTGTAACGCCCCGAGCGCCCTGCGTCCATGTCCGCCGCCGTCAGAATCGGGTGCGCCGGCTGGTCCATCCCGGGCCGGTACGCGGCGTTGTTCGGTGCCGGTGACAGCATGCTGGCCCGGTACGCGACGCGCTTCGGGGCGGTGGAGATCAATTCCTCGTTCTACCGGCCGCACCAGCGCCGGACGTACGAGCGGTGGGCCGCCAGCGTGCCGGCGGCCTTCCGCTTCTGCGTGAAGCTGCCGAAAACGATCTCGCACGAATCCGGCCTGGTCGGTGCCGGTCCGCTGCTGGACCGCTTCCTCGACGAGGTGAACGGCCTGGGCCCCAAACTGGGCGGGCTGCTGCTGCAGTTGCCGCCCAGCCTGTCGCTGGATCCGCGTCGCGCGGCCGGGTTCTTCCGCGCGCTGCGGCGGCGCAGCGCGGCCGCTGTGGTCTGCGAACCCCGTCACGCCAGCTGGTTCACGCCACAGGCCGATGCGCTGCTGGCACGCCACGGGATCGGCCGGGTCGGTGCCGATCCGGCCCGCGTACCGGCCGCCGCCGATCCCGGGGGCGGTGGGCAATGGCGCTATTGGCGCTGGCACGGTGCGCCGCGCATGTACTACAGCGCCTACGAAGCCGACGCGCTGGGGGCACTGGCCGCGCAGGTGCGGCAGCAGCGGCGGGCGGGGCACGCACGCTGGGTGATCTTCGACAACACCGCGCATGGGTTCGCCACCGCCAATGCCGCACAGCTGCAGGCGCTGCTCGCCCATGCCTGAAGGTCCCTCCATCGTCATCCTGCGCGAGGCGGCGGCCAAGTTCCGCGGCAAGACCGTGCGCAAGGCAGTCGGCAACAGCAGCCTGGACCTGACCCGGATGGAAGGCCGTCGCGTGCTGTCGCTGCGCAGCTTCGGCAAGCACTTCCTGATCGGGTTCAGCGGTTTCAGCCTGCGCGTGCACATGCTGATGTTCGGCAGCTACCGCATCGACGAACGCAAGCCGTCACCGCCGCGCGTGTCGCTGCAGTTCGACAACGGCGAGCTGAACATCTATGCCTCCTCGGTGAAGTACATCGAGGGTGCACTCGATCAGACCTACGACTGGCGCGGTGATGTGATGGACCCGGCCTGGGATCCGCGGCGCGCGCGCAGGCTGCTCAAACTGCAGCCGCAGACGCTGATCTGCGATGCGCTGCTGGACCAGGACATCTTTGCCGGGGTCGGCAACATCATCAAGAACGAGGTGCTGTTCCGCACCCGTGTCCACCCCGAATCCCGCATCGGCGATCTGCCGCCGCGGGTGCTGGGCCGCATCATCAAGGACGCCCGCACGTACAGCTTCCTGTTCCTGGCCTGGAAGCAGGCGTTCGAGCTGAAGAAGCACTGGCAGGTGCACACCCGGCGCACCTGCCCGGTGTGCGGTGGGCCGTTGTCCAAGACCTACCCCGGCACCACGAAGCGGCGCACCTTCTTCTGCCCGCTCGATCAGGTCAAGTACTGATCCACCCGCGCTGCGCCATGCGTTGGCCCGGTTCGCGTAGGATGGCCGTGTCACACGCACTTACGCGCGTCCTGCGCGACCGCTGTCCGGTCGCCCGCTTCGCTCCTTTCTCCGAGCCGTTCGTTCCGCCGCTGGAATGACGGTTCCCCGTGTCTCACGGAGCGCACATGCCGGGCTATACCACCCGCATCCTCACCATTCCTGTCGGCGGCCACGATTTCCGCATCCGTGCGTTGAGCGATCTGCAGCAGTTCTCCGATCCCACCGGTCGGGCCGCGCGCGCGGGCATCCATTCCTCGCTGTGGAGCCTGTTCGGCCAGGTCTGGCCGGCCGGGCGCGCCCTGGCCGACACCATGAGCCGCTTCGACGTGGCCGGCAAGCGCATCCTGGAACTGGGCTGCGGGCTGGGCCTGTCCAGCCTGGTGCTCGCACACCGCGGCGCGGATGTGGTTGCCAGCGACCACCACCCGCTGGCCGAATCCTTCCTGGCCTACAACGCCGGCCTCAACGATCTGCCGGCCATCCATTACCGCGACCTGCCCTGGGAACTGCCCGATACCACGCTGGGCCGGTTCGACCTGATCATCGGCAGCGACGTGCTGTACGAGCGCGGCCACGCCCTGCAGATCGCGGCGATGATGGAGCGCCACGCTCGGCCGCGGGCCGAACTGCTGCTGACCGATCCCGGCCGGGGCAACGTGGGCCCGTTTTCGCGCGCGATGGCCAGCCAGGGCTATTCGGTGGATGAGGCGTACGGGCTGTTCGACGATGAAGGCGATGCGCCCGGCCGCGGGCGCCTGCTGCGCTACACCCGCGATCTCGGCGTGGTGCCGGCCGCGGCCTAGCGCTGTGACGCGGCGTGCAGGTGGGGTGGCGTAGGCTGGCGCGGTCCTTTGCTGCCGCCCCGCCCGGAGCCCGCGCTTGCCGCCCATCCCAGCCCCCGTTCCCGCACCGCGGCGGACCCGTTCGATGATCGTCGCCGGCCTCTCCACGGTGGTGGAGTGGTACGACTTCACCCTGTATCTCTACCTTGCCACGGTGTTGTCGCGGGTGTTCTTCGGCGGCGGCGAGAATGCGATGCTCGCCACCCTGGCCGGGTTCGCGGTGTCCTACCTGATGCGCCCGCTGGGGGCGCTGTGCTTCGGCCATCTCGGCGACCGCTTCGGGCGGCGCTACATGCTGCTGGCCTCGATGCTGCTGATGACCGTGGCGATGCTGGCCACGGCGCTGCTGCCCACCTTCGACCGCATCGGTGCCAGCGCCGGCGTGCTGCTGTTGCTGCTGCGCTGCCTGATGGCGTTTTCCGTCGGCGGCGAATACACCGGCGTGGTCGCCTATCTGCTGGAGACCGCGCCGCCGCAGCGGCGGGGCCTGATCACCTCGCTGGCCTCGGCGGCGAGTGAAGTGGGCGCGCTGCTGGCGGTCGGTGTCTCGGCGCTGACGGTCGCGCTGCTGAGCACGCTGCAGCTGGATGGCTGGGGCTGGCGGATCCCGTTTTTCATCGGCGCGGCACTGGCCGGGGTGATCCTGCTGGCACGCTCGACCATGCATGAGTCGCCCGAGTTCGAGCGGCAGAAGGCCGCAGGCACCGTGCCGGTCGCACCGATCCGCGACACCTGGCGGCATCACCGTGGCGCGGTGGCGCGCACCTTCGCGATCTCGGCCCTGGGCTCGATCACCTATTACGTCGGGATCACCTATGTGCCTGCGTTCCTCGGGGCGATCGGCGAGGTCGGCGAGTCCGAAGCGCTGGGGTTGTCCACGGTCGCCGCGGTCGCGGTGATCGCCGTCACGCCGCTGGCCGGTGCGCTGTCCGATCGGGTGGGGCGGCGGCCGGTGCTGATCGGGCTGGCGCTGCTCTCGGCCGTGCTGCCGCTGAGCATGTTCGCGGTGATGGGCAGCGGCACCACGCTGCAGATCGGCATCGCCGCGGTGGTGCTGGCGTGCCTGGCCGGCGGCGTCAGCGCCGTGGCGGCGCCGGCCACGGCCGAACAGTTCCCCGGTGAAGGCCGGCTCAGTGGCCTCGCACTGGGGGTGACCATGGCCACGGCCTTCTTCGGCGGGGCCACGCCGCTGATCGCCGAACTGCTGGTACGCCACACCGGCTGGTCGGCCGCGCCGGGCGCGATGATCGCGGTGGTGGCGGTGCTGGTGCTGCCGGTGATGTGGCATCTGCGCGAGACGCGCCCGCGCGCGGCGTAGCGCCGTAACGAACACGGGCCGCTTTCGCGGCCCGTGCGGGGGTGCTGATCGCGGCGTGCGCGGTCAGTACTTCCAGCGCAGGCTCAGCGCCACGAAGCGCGGTTCGCCGTAGTTGTTGTAATCCAGGTTTGCCCAGTAGGCCTTGTCCAGCGCGTTGCGCACGCTCAGGGTTGCCGTCCAGCTGTCGCTGAGGCGGTAGTTGGCATTGAACTGCACCAGCGCATACGACGGCTGGTTCACCGTTACCGTGCCACCCAGCGGGTAGGGGATGTTGTAGCCCTGCACCTTGCTCTGCCACTGCACGCCGGCGCCCACGCTCAGGCGTTCCAGTGCACCGCGCAGGCGCACCTGGGTGTTGAGCTGCAGCAGGTCTTCGGCCGGGTTGGCGTAGAGCATGTCGGTGGCCGCGCGGGTCACCTTGACGTGGGTGAAGCCGGCATTGACCGTCCAGCCCGGCAGGATCTCGCCGTTGACGTCCACTTCCCAGCCGCGCGCCTTGGTGCCGTTCACGCCGATGTAGGCCGAGCTGCCATCGCTGAGCGAACCGTCCGGCACGCTCATGTCGCGCACCGCATAGTTGTCCTGCTTGGCCTCGAACACCGCGGCATTGGCGGTCAGGCGGCCGTCGAACCACTGCGACTTGATGCCTGCTTCCAGGTTGGAGCCTTCCACCGGCGCCAGCAGGTTTTCGTTGCGGTCCTTGTAGTTCTGCGGGTTGAAGATCTCGGTGTAGCTGGCATACGCGGCCACCTGCGGGGTGATGTCATACACCAGGCCCACGTACGGGGTGACTTCGTCGGTGACCTTGTAGGCACCGCTGGTGGCGGTGTACGCACCGGCCGCGTTGTAGGCACGGGTCAGCGTTTCCCAGCGGCTCAGGCGCGCACCGGCGATCAGCGCCAGCGGATCGGCGAGGCGCAGGCGGGTGGCCACGTAGAAGCCGCTCTGCGTGGTCTTGGCCACGCGGCGTGCGCCGGTACGGGTGTAGGTCACCTCGGAAATGTCGCCATCCCACGCGCGGATGTCCGGGATGTAATAGCAGCGTTCGGTACCGCACCGCGCCCAGTCGGTCGGGTAGCTCAGCGCGATGGTGTTGGTGGTGCCTTCCAGGTCCGCCCACTGGCCGCCCACGGTGAGGTCGTGTTCGCGCCCGAAGAGGTTGAAGGTGCCGCTCAGATACGCATCCACGTTGCGGCGGGTGTCTTCCGAATCGCCGGCCGCGGTGCGCAGGTAGATGCCCGCGCCGGTGGCCGGATCCGGGTAGCCGCTGCCGTAGACGCGCACGTTCTGCACGTTGCCTTCGGTGTAGGCGGTATTGATCTTCAGCAGCCAGTTCTCGCCGAAGCGCTGTTCCAGGTTGGCGAACGCGGTGCTGGTCTCACGCTGCCAGTAGCTCCACTTCGGGGCCACGTTGGTGGAGCGCGGCAGGTGCGCGAAATCGCCCTGGTTGTTGAAGAACGGCACCGTGCCCCAGGTCGAACCGACCGGGTTGTTGTCCTGGGTCTGATAGCCCACGGTCAGCGTGGTGCTGTCGGTCAGGTCACCTTCCAGCACGGCCATGCCGGCCATCTTGTTCTCGTGGTAACGGTCGTAGTACAGGTCACGGTCGGTGTAGGCGGCCACCACGCGGCTGCGGAAACGGCCATCGGCGGTCAGCGGCGCGGTCACGTCCGCTTCCATGCGCTGGTAGTCCCAGCTGCCGGCGCTCACCGCAAAGGAGGCATCGAACTCCTTACCCGGGCGCTTGCGCAGCAGGTTCACCGTGGCCGACGGCACGCCGGCGCCGCTGAGCAGGCCGTTGGCGCCGCGGATCACTTCAACGCGGTCGTAGAAGGCGGTGTCGTATTCCTGGTTGGTCGACCCGCTGTAGGTGGGGATGCCATCGACCTGGAAATCGGTGATGGCAAAACCGCGCGCGTAGTACAGCGGGCGCTGCGTGTCGTAGAAGGAAACGCTGACGCCGGTGACGTTGCGCATCACATCGTTGATGCTGAACAGCGATTCGTCCTGCAGCCGCTGCAGGCCGATCGAGGTCGCCGACTGCGGGGTTTCCTGCAGGCTGATCGGCAGGCGCGTGGTGCTGGCCGGCGCGGCGCGTGAACCGAGCACGCTCACCTTGTCCAGGGTCTTGGCATCGCGGCTGTCCGGCTCGGCCGGGCTTTCGGCGAACGCCTGCGGCGCAGCCAGGGCCAACACGGACAGCAGGGCCAGGCCCAGGGGGGCACGGCGGGAGAGGCGAAGCGAAGCAGCGCAGGCGTACATGCGGGTCTCGTAGGTCAGGAAGAAGGCCCGGGCCCCAAGCCCGGCGGGGTGCAAATGTAAAGCGTTCTCATTCGCTTTACAAATTTTGAACATTCAGCTTCCCGTAGCGGGCCGTGCCCCTGGTACGCGGCCCCCCAAAAACGCATCCGGCCACCGCAAGGGTGGCCGGAGGGAAAACCGGGGCGTCGGCCCGCAGGCCGCGCCCGTGCAGGCTTACAGCGCCTGCAGTTCTTCGTTGGCGTTGCGCTTGGCCTCGGCCGGCTTGGCGGCTGGCGGCGGGGTCAGCATCACCGCCGGGCTGGTCTCGACCGGCACATCCAGGTACGGCAGCTTCAGGGTCTCGCTGGTCAGGCGGCGGATCTCATTGGTCAGCGCCGGGCTGTCGTTGAGCTTGCGGCCATACGACGGGACGATCTGCTTCAGGCGCGTTTCCCAGCCCGCCGCCATCTGCTCCGGGAAGGCTTTCTTGAGCAGGTCCAGCATGATCGGCGGCGAGGTGGAGGCACCCGGCGAGGCGCCGAGCAGGGCCGCCAGGGTGTGGTCCTGGTCGGTCACGATCTCGGTACCAAACTGCAGGATCGAGCCCTTTTCCGGGTCCTTCTTGATGATCTGCACGCGCTGGCCGGCGGTCACCAGCTTCCAGTCCTCACGTTTGGCGTGGGGAAAATACTTGACCAGTTCGGCCTGGCGGTCGTCATCGTTCAGACGTGCCTGGCCCATCAGGTACTTCACCAGGTCCAGATTCTCCAGGCCCACGTCCATCATGCCGGCCACGTTGTTGTGGTTCACCGAGGAGTACAGGTCGAACCACGAGCCGTGCTTGAGGAACTTGGTGCTGTACAGCGCGAACGGCCCGAACAGCACCACCGGCTTGCCATCCAGCTTGCGCGCATCCAGATGCGGCACCGACATCGGCGGCGAGCCGGTTTCGGCCATGCCGTAGGCTTTGACCGAATGCCGGTTGGCGATCGCCGGGTCCTGGAAGGCCAGGAACTGGCCACCGACCGGGAAGCCGGCGTAGTTCTTCGATTCCGGAATGCCCGACAGCTGCAGCAGCTTAAGCGCGGCACCACCGGCACCGATGAACACGAAGCGCGACTTGACCGTGGTCTCGTTGTCGGACTTCAGGTCCTTGACGGTCACGTTCCAGCTCTTGTCATCGTTCTGGCGCAGGGCGCGAACTTCATGGTTGAGATGCAGCGTGAAGTTCGGGCTGCGTTCCAGGCCCGCGGTCAGCTGGCGGGTGATCACGCCGAAGTTCACGTCGGTGCCCAGCGGCATCCAGGTGGCGGCGACCTTCTGCTTCGGGTCACGGCCTTCCATCAGCAGCGGTGCCCACTGCGTGATCTGCGCGGGATCCTCGGAATACTGCATGCCGTAGAACAGCGGGTTCTTGACCAGCGCCTGCTGGCGCTTGTGCAGGTAGGCGATGTTCTCATCACCCCAGACGAAGCTCATGTGCGGGGTCGGGTTGATGAAATCGCTGGGCTGGCTCAGGCGGCCTTCGCGGATCTGGTGCGACCAGAACTGGCGCGAGATCTCGAACTGCTCGGCGATGCCGACGGCACGCTTGGTCTCGATGCTGCCGTCCGGCAGCTCGGGGGTGTAGTTCAGCTCGGCGAACGCGGAGTGGCCGGTGCCGGCGTTGTTCCAGCCGTCCGAGCTTTCCAGCGCGACCCCGTCCAAGCGCTCATAGACCTGGATGTTCCAGTCTGGCTGCAGCTCCTGCAGGAAGGTGGCGAGCGTGATGCTCATGATGCCGCCGCCGACCAGGACGACGTCGACCGGCTTGTCATTGCCGGCCGCCGGGACAGAGCGCTGGTGCAGGGGCCAGAACAGGAAGAGTGCCGATGCCAGCAGCAACAGCACGAGCAGGCCGAGGACGACCTTCGCTAGTTTTTTCATGGGAATCTCATAGGGGGAGACATGGGGAGGATGCCGCCGCTGCCGGGGACCCCCGTGAAATTCCGGGGTCACAGCGTTTCCTGTACGCAATTTTAGCCCTTATCGGTACGGATTTGGTGCAACGCAGCATCCGGCCGGTGTGCCCGACCCGGTCAGTCGCTGCCCAGAGTGAAATATTCAGAGACGAAGTAGACCGCCTGATAGGCCAAGGCTATGAGGGCCAGTGTCAGGTGGGCGCGGCGTCCGCGCAGCGCGATCCCCAGCCCGGCAATCACCAGCATCAGCACCGTGTGCACCGCATACGCTTCGCCGAGCATCTGCCAGCGGCTGCGGCCCTTGATGGCGGTATCGACCAGATCCAGCAGGGTGACCAGGGCCACCAACCCGAAAAACCCGCCCCGGCGCTGCAGCAGGTAGTTCTCCAGACTGCCGAACTCGCGTACGTCGTCGGGAAACAGCAGCACGCACAGCAGGTACCACGCCGCGCAGTAGGCGATCACGAACAGATACAGCTCGAACGTCCATTGCCGCACCTCGCCCAGCCGGAACTCCCACCACCAGAAGGTCACCACCGAGATCAGCGCCCAGACCACCCAGCACAGGTGGATCCACGACCAGCCGCGGCGCGCGGGATGCTCGATGATCCCGGCCAGCCCGCGCAGCAGGGTGGTGACGCTCAGGCCCAGGATGATGCTGAGCACCACCCGGATGTGCAGGTAGACCGGATCGGTGTCCATCAACGCCCCCGCGGCTGGATGGGCCGATCCTGCGCCGGCGCGGGTGGCGGCGCCGTGTAGATCAGGCGGCCGTCAGCGCTTCCTGCGCACCAGCGTGGCCGAGGCCTCCAGCACCGCCCGGGTCAGCAGCGCCATGGTCTGCACATCGCCTTTCCAGTGCTGCCAGTACAGCGGCACGTCCTCCCACGCGCGCTGTTTCATGTAGACCAGGCGTCCGGCTTCCAGGTGGCGCTTGACCAGGGGCAGCGGGTTCATGGTCCAGCCCAGCCCCGCCAGGTTGGCCTGCACGAAGGCGCGGGTGGAGGGAATCCACCAGGTCGGCGCGGTCAGCGGCAGGTCGTCGCCGGCCAGCCGGCGGGCGAAACGGGCCTGCATGTCGTCCTTGCGGTTGAACACCAGCACCGGCGCCTGGGCTAGCGACTGCGCGTTCACGCCCTTGCTGAAGTGCCTGTCCTGGAACTCGGGCGTACAGGTGGCCGCATAGCGGATGCTGCCCAGGGTGTGGATCTGGCAGCCCTGGACCGGCTCGTCCAGGGTGGTCACCGCGCCCAGCACCGCGCCCTGGCGGAGCAGGGCGACGGTGTGGTCCTGGTCTTCCGAGCGCAGATCCAGCGTGGTGCCGGTCTGGCTGGCAAAGCGGCGGGCCGCCTCCGGGAACCAGGTCTCCAGGCTGTCGTGATTCACCGCCACGGGAATGCTCGCGTGCGGCAGGTCTTCATCGGCGATGCCCATCCGGTGCAGGGCATCGTGCTCGAGCAGGGCGGTCTGCTCGGCCAGCTGCACCAGGACCTGGCCTTCGCTGGTGGCCACCGCCGGCGAGGAGCGCTTGACCAGCAGCCGGCCGACCCGGTCCTCCAGCGCCTTGACCCGCTGGGAGACCGCCGAGGCGGTGACATTGAGCGACTGCGCGGCACGTTCGAAGCTGCCTTCGCGGATCACCGCCGCAAGGGCGCGGAGCTGGGCATGGTCGATGCGCATGATCTTAAGTTTCGCTAAAGATGGTTAAGTAAGTTTAGCTCTACTTTTTCATGTTGCGGCGCGACAATACGCGCCATCAGGTGCTGTACGCCTTGGCGAGGCACCTCCCCCCAGCAAGACACAGGTGGTATCCCATGTTTTCGATCCTTTCCGCCGGCGCGGGGCTGGCTGCGTGGTTCAGCGGTGCCGCGACCGGCATCGGCCTGTTCGCGGTCGTCGGTGCGCAGAGTGCGTTCATCCTGCGCCAGGGCATCCTGCGCAAGCACATCGTGCCGGTCGTGGCGACCTGCGCGGCGATCGACGGCATCTTCATCTTTGCCAGCGTGGCCGGGCTGCGCACGCTGACCCAGGCGCTGCCGTGGCTGACCACCGTGGTGCTGTGGGGCGGCGTGGCCTTCCTGGCCTGGTATGCCTGGCAGTCGGCGCGGCGCGCGCTGGCCGGTGGCGGCGGCATGCACGTGGATGATGGCGACAGCACCTCGCGTCGTGCCGTGCTGATCTCGGCGGTCGGTTTCTCGCTGATCAACCCGCATTTCTGGCTGGACATGATGGTCATCGGTGGCATCGCCGAAAACTTCGGCAACGCCCGCATGGCCTTCGCCGCCGGCGTGTTCACCGCCAGCTGCCTGTGGCTGACCGCGCAAGGGCTGGGTGCACGCCTGCTGGCGCCGCTGTTCACCAAGCCCAAGACCTGGCGGATCCTGGACGGCACCATCGCGGTGATCCTGTCGATCCTGGCGTTGACCCTCGCGTTCCGCGGCATGCATTGATCTCTCTCCTCGATGCATACCCTGAAATGGCACCGCTCGCGGTGCCATTTCTTTGTCCGCCAGCCGGCCCGCGGCCGAATGGTTTCCTGCGTCATCGGCGCTGGATGACACGCTGCACTTCCGCCTAGAATCCAGCACCCGGACAAGGTGTCCGGAAGTACTGGGGGAAGGATGCGTAACGTACGTCTGGCGGCGATGGCCGTCGTGTTGGGGATCGCTGGCCAGGCCAGCGCGGTGGACCTGGAGCACTATCTGCGCCGGGATGCCTTCACCGATATCAAGATCTCGCCTAGCGGCGAGTTCTATGCGGCCACCGTGCCGATGGAAGACCGCACCTCGCTGGCGATCCTGCGCCGCAGCGACCGCAAGCTCATGGGCTCGTTCGTACCGCCCAGGAACAATCACGCCAACACCTTCAGCTGGGTCAATGACCAGCGCGTGGTGATCGGCCTGGCCGAGAAGTTCGGCGCGCTGGACCAGCCGCAGCCGACCGGCGAACTGTTCGGCATCAACGCCAACGGCGGCAGCGGCGAGCTGCTGGTGGGCTACCGCGTGGCGGGCGAAGGCCCGGGCACGCGCATCCAGCCCAAGAAGGTGGAGGCGGTCGCGGCCTTCCTGGTCGATGACCTGCCCAACGACGACCGCAACGTGCTGGTGACGGTGTGGCCGTTCTCGGCCGATCCGTTCACGCGCGCCGAGCGGCTGGAGGTCAACAACGGCCGCCGCACCGTGGTGGCGCGCTCGCCGGTGCGCCGTGCCACGTTCACGTCCGACAACCTCGGCCAGGTGCGCTTCGCGCATGGCGCCGGTGCGGACAACGTCAACAAGCTCTATTACCGCGAAGGCACCGGCGACACCTGGAAGCTGGTCAACGATGAAGCCCTCAACGACCGCATCGAAACCGCGCTCGGCTTCTCGGCCGACAACACCCTGGCCTATCTGAGCGTGGAGCAGGGCAGTGGGCCCAACGAGATCATCGCCTGGAACCCGGCCACCAACGCGCGCACGCCGGTCCTGCGCGATCCCGTGGTGGACGCCAGCGAGATCATCTATCGACCGGGCACCTCGATCCCGGTCGGTGCGCTGTACCGGGGCGACACCCCGCGCACGCGCTTCTTCGACGCGGCCTCGCCCGAGGCCCGCCAGTACCGCAGCCTGGAGGCCGCCTTCGGTGAAGCGGTGTTCGTGACCTCCAGCACCCGCGACGGCACGCAGTTGCTGGTGCAGACCTGGTCGGGCCGCAACCCCGGCGATTTCTATGTGTACAACACCGCCACCAAGAAGGCCGAACACCTGATCAGCCGCAGCACCTGGGTCGATCCGGAGAAAGCCGCCACGGTCGAACCGATCCAGCTCACCGCCCGCGATGGCTTGGTGCTGCATGGGTTCCTGACCCGCCCGGCGAACGCGGCGGGGCGCTCGCTGCCGATGGTGGTGATGCCGCACGGCGGTCCGTTCGGTCCGTTCGACAGCGGCGATTACGATACCGAATCGCAGCTGCTGGCCGCGGCCGGCTATGCGGTGCTGCAGGTGAACTACCGTGGTTCGGGCAACTACGGGCGCGCGTTCCGCAGCGCCGGCGCGCGCCAGTGGGGCGGCACCATGCAGGACGACGTGACCGATGCCACGCGCTGGGCGATCGCGGCCGGTCATGCCGATGCATCGAAGATCTGCATCTACGGCGCCAGCTACGGTGGCTACGCGGCATTGATGGGCGCCGCGCGGGAACCGGGGCTGTACCGCTGCGCGGCGGGATATGTGGGCGTATACGACCTGCCGATGATGTTCACCACCGGTGACATCCAGCGCCGCGGCTCGGGCGAAACCTACCTGAAGGAATGGATCGGCGACCGCGCCACGCTGGCGGCGGTGTCGCCGGTGAACCTGGCCGAGCGCATCAAGGTGCCGGTGTTCCTGGCCGCCGGTGGCGAAGACGAGCGCGCGCCGATCCAGCACACGCGCCGGATGGAAGCGGCGCTGCGCAAGGCCGGCGTGCCGGTCGAGTCGCTGTACTACGCCACGGAAGGGCATGGGTTCTATACCGACCCGCACCGCCGCGAGTACTACATGAAGCTGCTGGCGTTCCTGGCCAACAGCCTGGGCGGCGAGACGGCGGCAACCGCGGCGGGCAGCAGCACGCAGCAGGCACCCTGACGCGCACGGCGGCGGCCGCGCTGCGGCCGTCGCCTGCGGCTACTTCACCCCGTGCATCATCCGCTTCAGCCACGGCGAGGCGATCAACGCTAGCGCTGCACAGCCCAGGCCGATCCACATCAGCAGCCAGAACAGCTGTTCGTAGCTGGCCGCAGCGGTGGCGATGTTGAGGGTTTCGCCGTCGGGCACCTCGATCGCGGCCAGCTTGCCGAACAGCGCGGCCAGCGTTTCGGAGAACGCCGTGGCCAGGAACCAGGTGCCCATCATCAGGCTGACCACACGCGGCGCGGCCAGCTGGGTGACCGCCGAAAGGCCGACCGGGGACAGGCACATCTCGCCGATCTCCAGGATCAGGTAGGCCAGCACCAGCCACCACACGCTGGCCATCTGCCCGGTCGCCCCGACCTGTTGCGCGGCCAGTGCCAGCGGCACGAACGAGAGCGCGGCGAACACCAGCCCGAGCGAGGATTTGACCGGCTTGGAGGGATCCATCCGGCGCGTGTCCAGCCACGCCCACAGCATCGCGAACAGCGGCGCCAGCACCACCAGGAACAGGCCGCCCAGGTAGGTCAGCGAGCCGGCGGTCTGCGGGATCACCAGGCAGTCGCGGATCAACATCACCAGCATCGCCGCGACGATGGCGATGAACAGCGTGCGGGGCGCGGTCGAGCCCGGGCGGCGCTCGGACAGGCGCGCGGCCACCACGAAGCCCAGCGGCGCCAGCAGCAGTGAAGCGATCGACCACGGCAGCGGCGTGCCGCCCTGGATCACCAGCGACGGCACCAGGTCCTTGGTCAACAGGCGGTCGGTGAAGGTCACCCACGAACCGTAGGTCTGCTCGTACAGGGTGAAGAACACCAGCGCCATGAAGATCAGCGCCATCAGCGCGATCATCTGCTGGCGCTGCACCGGCGTGCAGCGGGTGCCGGTGAACCAGGCGAACCAGACCAGCACGCCGCCGAGCACCACGATCATCAGCATCAGCGCCAGGCTGATTTCCCCGCCGAGTGCGAACGCGCCATTGGCGGCGGCCCACATCAACGCAGCGACCGGGATCACGCCCAGCACGGCCACGGCATAGATCAGCCACTCGCGGCGGACCCCAGCCACGCGCTCGCGCAGCGCGGCGGCGTCGCTGGGTTCGGCATGGCCCTGCAGGTATTTCTGGCCCCACAGGAACATGCCCAGCCCGATCACCATGCCGATGCCTGCAGCGCCAAAGCCGTACTTCCAGCCGTAGGCTTCACCGAGGAAGCCGCACACCAGCGAGGCGAACAACGCGCCGAGGTTGATGCCGGCATAGAACAGCGAGAAGCCGGAATCGCGACGCGGATCGTTTTCCGGATAGAGCTTGCCGACGATGGTGGAGATGTTGGGCTTGAGGAAGCCCACGCCCATGATGATCAGCGCCAGCGAGAGATAGGTGATGCCCAGCGCGGTCTCATCGCGCACGATCGCGCCATCGACGCGCACCGCCGCATGCCCTTCGAAGGCCATGCCCAGGTGGCCCAGCACCAGCAGCACGCCGCCGAACACCACCGCCTTGCGCATGCCCAGCCAGCGGTCGGCCAGCAGGCCGCCGAACACCGGGATGCAGTAGACCAGGCCGCCGTAGGCACCGAGCAGGTCCAGCCCGGCCTTGTCGCCGAACAGGTGGTACTTGGTGAGATACAGCAGCAGCAGCGCCTTCATGCCGTAGAAGGAGAAGCGCTCCCACATCTCGGTGAAGAAGCAGACGTAGACGCCTTTGGGATGGCCGAGGAAGTCGTCGGTGGCAGGGGCGGCGGCGAAAGCGGGCAGGGCGGCTGCGGTCATCTGAGGATCGGGCAGGACGGGCAAGGGGGCGAGTATAGGGTCCCCGGCCCGGCCCGATCGTGCCGGTTCGGGCGCGATGGCCGATGCCCTACAGGTACCGCAACCAGGCCAGGTCCCGCCGCCGCGCCTTGAACCGCGCAAACGCCCGCGTCGGCCAGTACAACGCGAGCGCCAGCACCGCGGTGATCAGCCACAGGCCCGCCACGTGGTCCACCGCGAAGTACGCGCCATGGGTCTGCCCCCACCGTGCCACGGCCAGCAGATACAGCAGCTTCAGCACATACAGATGCAGCAGGTAGAAGAACATCGGCGCCGCGCCGATGTCGGCCAGCGGGGCCAGCATCCGCGCCACGCGCGGCTGCTCGTACAGGCGCAGCAGCAGCAGGCCGATGCCCAGCGTGAGCAGCAGGAACTGCAGCGAAGGCGGGTACTTGGTGATGTTGAACACACTCATGGCCGTCTGCGCGGCACTGCCGAACGCCTGCCACGGGCTGTCGCCATAGACGTTGAGGGCACGCAGCAGCCCGAATCCCAGCAGCATGCCGCCGCCGGCCAGCCACAGGCGGCGCTGGCGCAACGCGGTATCGCCGCCGCGCGCGAACCACGGGCCGATCACCCAGCCCAGTGCGATGACGCCCAGCCATGGCAGCACCGGGTAGGACGTGCGCAGCCGCAGGCCCTCGCTGAGCGTGATCCAGTCACGCTGGTGCAGCACCTTCCACAGCACCGCCAGCACGCCATCGCCGTGCACGCGCACGCCATCGAGCAGGTTGTGCCCGGCGATCACCGTGATCGCCAGCACGGCCAGCACGCCACGCGGCAGCCACAGCAGGCCGGCCAGCGCGATCATGCTGATCCCGATCGCCCAGATCACCTGCAGGTAGACCACGCTGGGCGGGAACTGCAGCGTCCAGGCGAAGTTGACCACCAGCAGCTCCAGCACCACCAGGAACAGGCCGCGCTTGAGCAGGAAGGCCGATGCCGCGCGGCGCCCCTCGGGCTTGCCGCTGGCGTACAGCCATGCCGACAGGCCGGTCAGCAGCACGAACACCGGGGCACACAGGTGGGCCAGCAGCCGGCTGACGAACAGCGCCGGCTCGACCTGGTCGACCGCCATCGGGTCGCCGACCTGCTGGTGCAGGTAAAAGGTCTCGCGGACATGGTCCAGCAGCATCAGCACGATCACGGTGCCGCGCAGCTGGTCGATCGAGGTCAGCCGGGGAGCGGGGGAAAGCGACAAGGCGGAACCACCGGATGTGGCGCGATAGGATATAACATAACTAAAAGAGATGTCCCGTCAGGGGCGCTGTGCCGGGTGTGGCGGTGTGCCATGCGATGCAGTCACAGCGGCGGTGCGCGGCGCGCCCGGCCTGGCTGGCGCAGGATGTCCACTGGACTTGCCCGGACATGAACGCTAGCGTGGCAGGGATTTTTTGCCAGCAGGGGCTTCCATGAACAACGACGCTGCGCCACGCCAGCTCACTTTCCGCGCGGTGGTGCTTGCCATCGTGCTGGCGGTGATTCTGTCGGCCGCCAACGCCTACCTGGGTCTGTTCGCAGGCCTGACCATCGCCACCGCGATTCCCGCCGCCGTGATTTCCATGGGCGTGCTGCGCCTGCTCGGCGGTGGCACGATCCTGGAAAACAACATTGTCCAGACCGGTGCTTCGGCCGGTTCCTCGATCGCCGCCGGCGTGATCTTCACGATCCCCGCGCTGGTGATCATGGGGTACTGGCCGGACTTCAAGTACTGGTGGGTGCTGGGCATCGCCGGCCTGGGTGGCCTGCTGGGCGTGCTGTTCTCGGTGCCGCTGCGGCGTTCGATGATCGTGGAAGATCCGCTTCCGTTCCCGGAAGGCAAGGCCGCCGCCGAAGTGCTCAAGGCCGGTGAGAACCCGGGGCCGGGCCTGAAGATCCTGGCCGTCTCGGCCGTGATCGGGGCCTTCGTGAAGCTGGCCGCCGAAAGTGGCCTGCGCCTGATCCCCGATGCGTGGGCCACCTCGGCCTACGTGGGCAGCTCGAAGGTCACCGCCTTCATCGGCACCAACCTCTCCCCGGCGCTGCTGGGGGTGGGTTACATCGTCGGCCTGAATGTCGGCATCGTCGTGGTGTCCGGTTCGATCCTGACCTGGCATATCGCCATTCCGCTGTACCAGTCGTTCTTCATGAACACCGATCCGGCGCTGGCGGCCTCGATCGCCACGGCCACCTCGACCGAAGCGGCGTTCGCCATCTGGGGCGCGAAGATGCGGTACCTGGGCGTGGGCGCGATGCTGATCGGCGGCGTCTGGACCCTGATCTCGCTGCGCAAGTCGCTGCTCAATGGCGTCAAGAGTGGTTTCGCCGCGGCCCGCAAGAGCGGTGGCCCGGCGCTGGCGCACACCGAGCGCGACCTGCCGATGAAGTGGATGCTGGTGGCCCTGGTGGTGTTCACCCTGCCGCTGCTGGCGCTGTACCAGGCCATTGTCGGCCAGTGGCACGTCTCGATCCCGATGACCCTCATCATGATCGTGGCCGGCTTCCTGTTCGTCTCGGTCTCGGCCTATCTGGCCGGCCTGATCGGTTCGTCCAACAACCCGGTCTCGGGCATCACCATCTCCACCATCCTGTTCGCCTCGGCGGTGCTGGTGCTGCTGCTCGGCAAGGATGGCCTGACCCCGGTCGGCGTCGGCGGGGCACCGCTGGGTGCGGTGGCCGCGATCATGATCGGCGCGGTGGTGTGCTGCGCCGCCGCGGTCGGCGGTGACAACCTGCAGGATCTCAAGGCCGGCTACATCGTGGGCGCCACCCCGTGGAAGCAGCAGCTGATGCTGGGCATCGGTGCGTTCTCGTGCGCGCTGATCATGGCCCCGGTGCTGAACCTGCTGGCGACCGCCTACGGCATCGGCGTGAAGTCCGAGCTGCATCCCAACGCGCTGGCCGCACCGCAGGCGAACCTGATGGCCTCGGTGGCCAAGGGCCTGTTCGGCGGCGAGCTGCCGTGGACCTTCATCGGCATCGGTGCGGTGGTGGGCGCGGCAATCATCGCCTTCGACAGCTGGCTCAAGTCGCGCAACGCCCGCTTCCGCGTGCCGGTGCTGGCCGCTGCGATCGGCATCTACCTGCCGCTGGAACTGATGGTGCCGATCTTCCTGGGCGGCCTGATCGCCTACCTGGTGGAGCGCTTCCACAAGATCCGCGGCGACGATGAAGAAGGTCGCGACCGCGTGCACAAGCCGGGCGTGCTGTTTGCCGCCGGCCTGATCACCGGTGAAGCCCTGATGGGCATCGCGATCGCAGTGCCGATCGTGATCAGCAGCCGTGCCGACGTGCTCGCGCTGCCGTTCCACCTGCCGGGCGCGCAGTGGATCGGCCTGGCCGTGCTGTTCCTGGTGGGGTGGTTGATCTACCGCACCGGCAAGCGCGCGGTGGGTTCGGTCTAAGAAAAACCGCACCCGATCTGCGTCATGACAGACCCCGCCCCGGCGGGGTTTGTCGTTTCTGCCCTGGCCGATGCGCCGGCATGACCGATGGCCTTTGCATGGGCGGCCCCTGCGGGCCTACCATCGGCGTTTTGCCGTTCCGCGGAGACCCCGATGAAACTTCGTTACGCCCTGCTGCCGTTGTGCCTGCTGACCGCGATGCCCTCGCTGGCGGCCACGCGTGGCCTGGATGTGCGCGACATGATCGCGCTGGATCGGGTCTCCAGCCCGCTGCTCACCGCCGATGGCGGCAACGTGATCTTCGCCAAGCGCGTGGTCGGCGCCGACAGCAAGGCCAGCACCGGCCTGTACATCCGCAACCTGCGCACGCGCGATCTGGCCCCGCCCAAGCCGCTGACCCCGGCTGGCTGGAACGTCAATTCCGCAGCGCTGTCGGCCGATGGCCAGACCGTGTATTTCCTGAGCGCCAAGAACGGCAGCCAGCAGCTCTACGCGCAGCCGACCACCGGCGGCACGCCCCGCCAGCTGACCGATTTCCCGGTCGATGTGGACAGCTTCCACGTCTCGCCGCAGGGCGACCGCGTGGCCTTCAGCAGCGGCGTGTTCCAGGACTGCGGTTCGGACCTGGCCTGCACCAGCAAGAAGCTGGACGCGCACAAGGCGCGCAAGAACACCGGTGAGGTGTTCGACAGCATGTTCGTGCGCCATTGGGATACCTGGGCCGATGGCCGCCGCAACACGCTGTTCGTGGCGCCGCTGCCGGCAGCCAAGGCTGCTGCGGTGAAGGGCGCCTCGGCGATCAGCGCGACGCTGGCCGGCGATGCGCCGTCCAAGCCGTTCGGTGGCACTGACGACTTCACCTGGTCGCCCGATGGCAAGAGCGTGGTCGCAGCCATCCGCGTGGCCGGCAAGCAGGAACCGTGGTCGACCAACTTCGACCTGTACCGCCTGGACGCCGAGGGCAAGCAGGCGCCGGTCAACCTGACCGCGGCCAACCCGGCCTGGGATGCAGGCCCGGTGTTCAGTGTCGACGGCCAGACCCTGTACTACCGCGCCATGAAGCGCCCGGGCTTCGAAGCCGACCGCTTCGGCGTGATGGCGCTGGACCTGGCCACGGGCAAGGCGCGCGAGATCGCACCGGGGTGGGACCGTTCGGCCGGCGAGATCGTGCTGGCCGAGGACGGCAAGAGCTTCTATACCGGGGCCGATGACCTGGGCGAACACCGCCTGTTCAACATCGATATCGTCACCGGCAAGGCCACCGTCGTGGCCGAGGGCGGCAGCATCGGTTCGCCGGTGATCGCCGGCGGCACGCTGGCGTACACCAGGAACAGCCTCAAGAGCGGTGATCAGATCGTGGTCGCCAGCGCCGAGGGTGGCAGCCCGCGCGAGATCACCCCGAGCGCGTCGCAGATGCTGCCGGACGTGGCCTTCGGCGATTACGAGCAGTTCCAGTTCAAGGGCTGGAACAACGAGACCGTGCACGGTTACGTGGTCAAGCCGTACAACTACCAGGAAGGCAAGAGCTACCCGGTCGCGTTCCTGATCCACGGCGGCCCGCAGGGCAGCTTCGGCAACGGCTGGAGCTACCGCTGGAACCCGCAGACCTACGCCGGGCAGGGCTACGCGGTGGTCATGATCGACTTCCACGGCTCCACCGGTTACGGCCAGGCCTTCACCGATGCGATCAGCCAGCACTGGGGCGACCGCCCGCTGGAAGATCTGCAGAAGGGCTGGGCGGCGGCGCAGAAGCAGTACCCGTTCCTCAACGGCGACAAGGCGTGTGCGTTGGGCGCCAGCTACGGCGGCTTCATGGTCAACTGGATCGCCGGCAACTGGAACGCGCCGTGGAAGTGCCTGGTCAACCATGACGGCGTGTTCGACCAGCGCATGATGGGCTACGCCACCGAAGAACTGTGGTTCACCGAGTGGGAGCAGGGCGGCACGCCGTACGAGAAGGCCGCCAACTACGAGAAGTTCAACCCGGTCAACCACGTGGCCGACTGGAAGAAGCCGATCCTGATCATCCACGGCCAGCTCGACTACCGCATTCCGGTGGAGCAGGGCCTGGCCGCGTTCACCGCTGCGCAGCGCCAGGGGATCGAGTCGAAGTTCCTGTACTTCCCGGACGAGAACCACTGGGTGCTCAAGCCGCAGAACAGCGTGCAGTGGCACGACACCGTCAACAGCTGGTTGAAGCAGCACATCGGCGAGTAAGCCGGTTCGAAGCGCCGCCCCCCGGGGCGGCGCTTTGCCATCGGTGGCCGGCCAGCGGGCCGGTCGCTGCAGCGCGTGTCCCACATCCATGAGGTTGCCGGCCCGCGGCCGGCACAACCAGGCCATCCCCACCCGTGAAAGCACCCGCCCTGATCCAGAACGACATCGTCGTCTTCGGCCTGATCGCCGCCACCCTCGGCGCCGTGTTCTGGACCGCCGCGCGCGAGCAGGGGCTGTGGAAGCGCTTCTACACCTACGTGCCGGCCCTGCTGCTGTGCTACCTGCTGCCCGGCATCTACAACACGGTCGGCCTGATCGACGGCCAGAACACCCAGCTCTACAACCCGGTCGCCCGCGACATCCTGCTGCCCGCCGCGCTGGTGCTGCTGACCCTGGCGGTGGACATCAAGGGCATCCTGCGGCTGGGGCCGAAACTGATCGTGATGTACCTGGGCGCCTCGCTCAGCATCATGATCGGTGCGGTGGTCGCGTTCCAGCTGATGAAATGGCTGCATCCAGCGACGGTCGCCGGCGATACCTGGGCGGGCATGGCGGCGCTGGCCGGCAGCTGGATCGGCGGCGGCGCCAACATGCTGGCCATGCGCGAAGTGTTCGACGTCAACGCGACCACGTTCGGCCAGTTCGCCGTGGTCGATGTCGGTGTCGGCTATGTGTGGATGGCGGTGCTGATCTTCATGGCCGGGCGCGCAGCGAAGATCGATGCACGCAGCGGCGCGGACACCTCCGGCATCGATGCGCTCAAGCTTCGCATCGAAGCCTTCCAGGCACAGCACGAGCGCGTGGCCAGCCTGACCGACCTGATGCTGATCGTGGCGGTCGCCTTCGGCGTGGTGGGCCTGTCGCATGCGATCGCTGGGCCGGTCTCGGCGTGGTTCAAGGGGCACGTGGCCTGGGCCTCGCAGTTCAGCCTGGATGCGCCGTTCGTGTGGGTGGTGGTGATCTCCACCACCTGCGGCCTGGCGTTGAGCTTCACGCGTGCGCGCAACCTGGAAGGCGCCGGTGCCTCCAAGCTGGGCTCGCTGCTGCTGTACTTCCTGATCGCCTGCATCGGCATGCAGATGGACCTGCTCGCGCTGCTGGACCGCCCGTGGCTGTTCGCGCTCGGCCTGATCTGGATCGCGGTGCACATCGTGCTGCTGTGGGCACTGGCGCGCGCGCTGAAAGTGCCGTTCTTCTATTTCGCGATCGGTTCGCAGTCCAACGTGGGCGGGCCGGCGTCGGCCCCGGTCGTCGCGGCCGCATTCCATCCCTCGCTGGCCCCGGTTGGCGTGCTGCTGGGCACGATGGGCTATGCGACGGGCACGTACCTGGCCTACATCGTCGGGATCACCCTGCGCGCGATGGCCGGGTAGCCCGCGATCCCCCACAGGCCGCACCGCGCGCTACGGCAGCAGGTTCCGCTCGATCAACCATGCCCTGGCATCTTCGGCATCCTGCTCGAACCACGCCCGGGTGGAGCCCAACCGGTACGTGTACCCCCACGCATCCATGTCGGCCATCAGCTGCGCGCTGCCCACGCCCGGCAGCTGCCCGGCCAGCACGATCTGCAGGTAACAGGTGGCGTCCTCTTCAGGCACCGAATCGGTGGCGTCGGTATGCACCAGCGCACGCCGCTCCGGTGGCAGCACGATCAGGTGGCAGGCTTCGTGCAGCATCGAATGCACCGGCGTGTCATCACGCACGTACACATCGCTGCCGATGATCCCGGCTTCGGGCTCGCCCCAGTAACTGCCCGGGATCGGCGCACGGTCGTCCACGCGGTGCAGGCGCAGCGCGTGCGCGGCCAACAGCGTGGCCGCATCTTTAAAACGAATGTCGCCGACGCGGGTAACCTGCGGCTCGGCGTCTACGGCAGTGGTGTTCATGCGCTGCGGCTCGAACGCCCCTTCCGTGCGGAAGGGGCGGGCTCGATCAGGGATGCTGCGGGCCTTCGGGCAGGGCCACGGAGATGTCGAGCACGTCGTGCTCGCCGTCCTTGACCAGATCCACGCGGACCGCGTCGGCATCGATGTTGACGTACTTCTTGATCACTTCCAGCAGCTCGCGCTGCAGCAGTGGCAGGTAATCCGGGCCGCCACGGTGGCTGCGCTCCTGCGCGATGATGATCTGCAGGCGGTTCTTGGCCGTTTCGGCAGTGGTCTTCTTCCGGTTCAGGAAATCGAACAGTCCCATGCTTACCCTCCGAACAGCTTGCTGAAGAAGCCTTTCTTCTCCACGGTGGTGAAACGCATCGGACGGTCTTCACCGAGGATGCGGCTCACCGCATCTTCGTAAGCCTGGCCGGCGGCGGATTCAGGATCCAGGATCACCGGCTCGCCCTTGTTGGAGGCATTGAGCACGTCGCCCGATTCGGGCACCACGCCGATCGCCTTCAGGCCCAGCACTTCTTCGACATCGGTGATGCTCAGCATTTCGCCGGTCTCCACCCGTGCCGGGCTGTAGCGCGTGAGCAGCAGGAAGGCCGGGACGTTCTGGCCCGATTCGGCCTTGTGCGTCTTGGAGTCGAGCAGGCCGATGATGCGGTCCGAGTCGCGCACCGAAGACACTTCCGGGTTCACCACGACCACGGCGCGGTCGGCGAAGTACATCGCCAGGAACGCGCCCTTCTCGATGCCGGCCGGCGAATCGCAGATGATGTATTCGAACCCGTCCGCGGCCAGGTCCTTGAGCACCTTGCCCACGCCTTCCTGGGTCAGCGCATCCTTGTCGCGGGTCTGCGAGGCAGCCAGCACGTACAGGTTGTCAAAGCGCTTGTCCTTGATCAGCGACTGCTTGAGCGTGGCTTCGCCGTGCACGACATTGACGAAGTCGTACACCACGCGCCGCTCGCAGCCCATGATCAAATCCAGGTTGCGCAGGCCGACGTCGAAGTCGATCACGGCCACCTTTTTGCCACGACGTGCCAAACCGCAGGCCAGGCTGGCGCTGCTGGTGGTCTTGCCGACGCCGCCCTTGCCGGAGGTGACTACGATGATTTCAGCCAAAGGACTTCTCCTGATTCTTATTGTTTGGGAGCTGCTTCAGTCCAGCGCAGCGATCTTGATCTGGTCCTGTTCCAGCCACACCTGCACGGCCTTGCCGCGCAGCGTGTCCGGAACATCGTCCAGTACCTTGTAATGGCCGGCGATGGCGACCAGTTCAGCGTGGAATTCACGGCAGAAGATGCGCGCCGTGGTGTTGCCCTGGGCACCTGCCAGGGCGCGGCCCCGCAGCGTACCGTAGATATGGATGCTGCCGTCGGCGATGACTTCCGCACCGGCACCGACCGTGGCCATGACGGTCAGGTCGCAGTTCTCGGCATACAACTGCTGGCCCGAGCGCACATTGCTGGTCTGCATGCGGCCCGGCTTGGGCGCGCCGCCGCCGGCCGCACTGGCCGCGGCAGGTGCGGGCGCGGGCGCCGGTGCAGGCGCGGCGGCCGCCGGACGCGCGCGGCGCACCGGTTCGGCCGGCGCGGGCGCAGGCGCGAAGGCGGCCTGCTCGGCCTCGGCGCGCTCGTACTGTGCGCGGAACTTGGCCAGCAGGGGCAGGCCGAGCTGCTGCGAGAGCAGGTCGGTTTCGGTGGTGCCGTAGGCCAGCGCCACCGGCAGCACGCCTGCGGCGCGCAGGCCGTCCAGCAGGGCCTGGGCGGTGGCCACGTCCGGCATGCGGCTCAGCCCGCCGAAATCGAGGATGACCGCGGCCCGGCCGAACAGCTTGGGCGCGCGGGCGACGCGGTCGCGCATCTCGCTGACGAGGCGGTCCACATCCAGGGTGCGGATGCGCAGGTTGGCGATGCCCACCTGGCCGATCTTGAGTTCGCCGGCCTGTTCAAAATCCATGTTCGCTGCCACCGCTCAGGTCCCCGTCGGCCGTTCGGCCCGCAGCGATTCGCGGCGGTGGCCCACCCAGGGCACGTCCGGAAGCTGGGTGCCATAGGTCTGCGCGACCCACTGGTAACTGCACAGGTCCTTCAGCAGCATGCTGGCGCGCACATCGACGTGCTCCATGGTGTTCTGGCCGACTTCGCGGAATCCGAAGCTGCCGTGGAAGAGCAGGGCGGCATCGGCGCCATGGTCCAGGAAGACTTCGCAGGTCAGCTGCGGGTAGCGCAGCTCGGCGTAGCTCTGTGCATCGGCATAGAACGCACGGCCGACACCGCCGCCACGGCGGCGGCTGGCGACCACGATGCGGTCGATATAGAAGAATTTGCTGTCCAGCTGCTGCTTGAACCAGGCGAAGTTGCTGCTGTCGTGCTGGCTGTCGCTGCCGAAGCCGATCAGGAAGCCGGCCAGGTTGCCGTCGCGCTCGGCGACGCGGAAATATTCAGCGGTTTCATAGAACAGACGCAGGCGCGCGGCATCCAGGGGAAGGATCGCCAGTCCGGCATTGTTGTTCAGGGCCAGGACGGAATCGAGCTCGTGCTCGCGCACGTCGCGGATGACAATCGACATTGTGACTCCGTGGGGTAACGCGGTTGGCCCACCGAAGGGCCCTGCGCTGGATTATTGCATGGGCGGCTTCCCCCCGCGAGCCGCGAGGCATGACTTCCGTCGTGGGGCACGGGCACAGGTTCAGCCTAAGATGCCTGCATGTTGGGATACCTCAGCCACACCCGAGTACTGCGACTGGCCGGCCTGTTCACCTGGGTCATGGTCGGTCTTCCGCTGGTCTACTCCCAGTACGAAGCGCTCAAACGGCACGGCGGCGGCCTGGATGGCTGGTCGATGTGGCTGTTCGCGGCCTATCTGGCCTTCGGTGGCGGCTACTTCTGGCTGACCCGCGGGCTGCGCAACGGCGGGCACTCGGCCTGGTACGACCGCGTCGTGCTGGTGCTGCTCACCGCCTCGGCGCTGGGGGTGAGCTACCTGAGCGGCTCGGGCCTGGGCAGCATCCTGATGATGGTGGCCGCCGGCGTGATCCCGTGGATGCTCCCCGTCCGCGTCGGGGTGATCTGGCTGATGCTCAGCCAGCTGGCGGTGCTGCCGGTCTACCACCTGATCCTGAACATGCCGCTGTTCGAGGCGGTGATGCAGTCGCTGCTGTATGGCGGGTTCTCGATGTTCATCTTCGTGACCAGCCTGGTCGCGCGGCAGCAGACCGATGCGCGCGAGGAACAGCGCCGGCTCAACACCGAGCTGCGCGCCACCCGCGTGCTGCTGGCCGAGAGCGCGCGCGTCAACGAGCGCACCCGCATCTCGCGCGAACTGCACGACCTGCTCGGCCACCACCTGACCGCGCTGAGCCTGAACCTGGAAGTGGCCGGCCATCTGACCGACGGCCAGGCGCAGGAGCACGTCCACCAGGCCCATACCCTGGCCAAGCTGCTGCTGACCGATGTGCGCGAAGCGGTGAGCCAGCTGCGCGACAGCGGCGCGATCGACCTGGCCGCGGCCCTGCGCCCGCTGACCGAGCAGGTGCCTTCGCTGGCCATCCACCTGGATATCGAAGAACCGCTGAGCGTGGAAGACCCGGAACGGGCCCACGTACTGCTGCGCTGCACCCAGGAAATCATCACCAACGCGGTGCGCCATGCCAGCGCCCGCAACCTGTGGATCAAGGTCCGCCGTGAACCGCCGGGGCTGGTGGTGATCGAGGCGCATGATGACGGGGTCGGTGCCGACGGCATCGTGGTCGGCAACGGGCTGCGCGGGATGCGCGAACGCCTGCAACAATGCGATGGAGAGCTGCAGATCCAAACCCGCCGTGGCCAGGGCTTCCGCCTGCGCGCCTCGGTTCCCGGCGTGCCAGTGCTGATGCTGACTGCCGTCATTGAAGGAGTGCGTTGATGATTCGCGTCTGCCTGGTCGACGACCAAACCCTGGTGCGGCAGGGGATCCGCTCGCTGCTGGCGCTCGATGACGGGATCGAAGTCGTGGCCGAAGCCGCCGACGGGCGCCAGGCGGTCGAACTGGTGCCGCAGGTACGCCCGGACGTGGTGCTGATGGACATGCGCATGCCGGTGATGTCCGGGCTGGAGGCGCTGCAGATGCTCTCGCGGCTGGAGCAGCTACCGCCGACCATCATCCTGACCACCTTCGATGACGACCAGCTCGTGCTGGCCGGGCTCAAGGCCGGCGCCAAGGGCTACCTGCTCAAGGATGTGACGCTGGACCAGCTGGTGGGCGCGATCCGCACCGTGGCCGATGGCGGCTCGCTGGTGCAGCCGGCGGTGACCCAGCGCCTGCTCTCCGGGCTGGAACACATGCGCAACGAGTTCGTCAGTCTGGACCGTCCGGACCCGCTGACCGACCGTGAAACCGAGATCCTGCGGCTGATGGCCAGCGGGTTCTCCAACAAGGAGATCGCCAATTCGCTGGGCGTGGCCGAAGGCACCATCAAGAACCACGTCTCCAACATCCTGTCCAAACTCGGGGTCCGCGACCGCACCCGCGCGGTGCTCAAGGCCTTCGAGCTGCAGCTGGTCTGAACGCGCGCCCCGGGCAGCCCGGTGAACGGGCTGTTTCCGGGGTGGGCCGGCGGACTTTGTTCAAAATCGCAAATCCCTTGTGCGGCAAGGGATGCAGGGATTCAACGAGGCATCTGCGCCGATTCCGGCAAAGAAATATCGGCGTTCCCCTACATGCAGACACGCGTGATGCGCTATCTTTCCGCTCCTTGTCTATGCAAAACCGCTGCCGACATGGAAACCGGTGCGCCAGTCCTGATCTACAACACCCGCGAAGCCTGCTAGGATTGGCGCTTCGCTTCAATCAACCCGGCCGTGGGATCGGCCCCGGAGACTCCTGAATGACCCGTATTATCGAGTTCCTGATCGCCTTGGGGATCGTGGCTGGCCTGTTCGT